>Ga0154519_103_pt1 | contig 192122 bp, 168 predicted proteins | sample RifGroE2_FD_105662 | JGI IMG/M metagenome (GOLD analysis project Ga0154519, IMG submission 105662) | Bacteroidetes bacterium GWE2_39_28
TAAAATTTCAAAACCTCTGTTGTTGTAATCTTCAACCTCACAATTCTCTTGTGAACATCTTCAACCATACAATTCTCTTGTGACCATTTTCAACCTCACGATTCTCTTTTGAAATTTGGCAATCACACGCTTCTCTTACGGGTCTTCTTCATAAGTAGGTGAATCGTGACCGCAGTGGCAATGACAACCAGCATGATTCTTACAAAGGTTTTATCGGTTGCAAAGAAAATCGCAAACAGCATTGTTCCCCATAAAAGTGTGATCGTTCTGATTTTAAGCCTCATGGGTATTCCCTCTCTTGAGAGGTATGAGCGTATATACGGGCCCAGATGTTTATGCCTAAGCAACCATTTAAGTCTGGTATGGGATGACTTCATGTAGAGGTAGGTTGCCAGAAGCAAAAAGGGAGTTGTTGGAAGCAAAGGAACGAAGATTCCGACTGTTCCCAGTCCCACAAAAATTGATGCTAAAACGACATATATATGTTTTTTCAAATCTCTTAGTTATTTTACTCACTCACTTCTCTATCTTTCTCCCTTTTCATAATCGAATATCTAATTTGCAATTTGCAAATAATATTGCGAGTTTTCGTTGTTTTTTTAACTTTGCAAAGATACTTACTTAAACACAAACTTTAAACTTTAACTATGGAAAACTTCTCTGCCATCGTAGAGCAGGTGAGTGCGATTTTGTGGGGTTGGCCTATGATCATTCTGCTTCTTGGAACGCACCTTTATCTAACTGTAATTCTCAAGTTTCCTCAACGAAAAATTTTCAAAGCTATCAGACTCTCTGTCGTAAAAGACAAGTCGGGTAGTGGAGATGTAAGCCAGTTTGGAGCCTTGGCAACATCGCTGGCTGCGACAATTGGTACCGGAAATATTGTGGGAGTGGCCACAGCCGTGGCTCTTGGAGGGCCGGGAGCGGTTTTCTGGTGCTGGATTACCGGGGTTTTTGGTATCGCTACCAAATATTCCGAGGGGTTGCTTGCAATTAAGTACAGGGTGAAGACTACTGACGGCACAATGCTTGGAGGTCCGATGTATGCTCTTGAAAAAGGGTTGAAAATGAAATGGTTGGCCATTTTATTTTGCATTTTTACTGCAATCGCGGCCTTTGGAATCGGAAACACCGTTCAGGCAAATTCCATAGCTCTTCTTATTAATGAAACTTATTCTATATCTCCCTATATCACCGGCTTGGTGCTAAGTTTTGCAACCGCGTTGGTTATTTTGTTTGGGGTAAAAGGTATTGCCAAAGTCTGTGGTACATTGGTGCCTTTTATGGCCTTCTTTTACATACTGGGTTGTCTTGTGATACTTTATGTAAATTCGGAATACCTTCTCAGAGCACTTGATTTGATTGTTGATTCGGCATTCTCTGCTAAAGCGGCAGGAGGAGGTTTTGTAGGAACAACCATTATGATGGCTGCCCGATTTGGTATCGCCAGAGGTCTGTTCTCAAATGAGTCGGGTTTGGGTTCGGCACCAATTGTGGCTGCTGCTGCTCAAACACGTAACCCTGTAAGACAGGCGCTTGTCTCTTCGACAGGAACTTTTTGGGATACCGTTGTGGTTTGTGCGCTCACAGGTCTTGTGCTTGTAAGTTCTGTAATTGCTCACCCCGACATTGATCACACTCAGGGGGCTGCCCTTACAAAAGCGGCCTTTTCAAAAATACCATATATCGGCTCAATAATTTTAACGGTCGGCATCGTTACCTTCGCCTTCTCTACCATTCTTGGATGGTCTTACTACGGAGAAAAAGCGGTAGAGTATCTGGGAGGTAAAAAGCTTATAATTTACTATAGGTTGTTTTGGATAGCAGCGGTGTTCGTAGGTTCGGTGCTCAACCTTGCTCTTGTATGGGGAATCGCCGACAGCATGAATGCCCTTATGGCCATACCTAACCTTATCGCGTTACTGCTGCTCTCCAGAGTGCTGGTCAAAGAGACCAACAAATACCTCTGGTCGGGCAATATTGACGACGAAGACCCCGAGTGCGTGTAGCGGTGCCTACGGCGTGTTTATGAGCCTATGGCGTGAGTGCAAAAACAATCCCTGGGAATTCTTTCCTTTTCGTTGGTAATCAATGCTTTAATTGCTATATGACATTTTGGTTAATTACCTGTAAATGAAGCAAAAGGAAAGAATTCCCAGGGATGAAAGTTCGTTTCGCGATATGTGAGCGCATTAAAAACGAGCCAACTTTCATCTTAAAAGTTGGCTCGTTTTTATTATATTGTTATTCAGTGATATACCACAAACTGGCGCGGAGATTTACTGCAGTGTTGAGTATTTTTTACCGTAATCGAGCATCTGCTGCAGGAAGTCGGCCGGGTATTCAACTTTGTAGTCAATAACTTTACCGTCCTTTTCAACAGGAGTGATCTCAGGGTTAATGAACCCGCCATAAGGCTTGAGGTCAAGGGCTGCGTATCTCTCTTTAAGCTCTTTGTGTAATTCAGGGTCGATATTTACTGCGTAAGTGGCAATTAGTTTTTTGCCGGCTTCGTAGTCGCCTTCTGACTTGATGCGCTGCAGCTCTTTGAGAAGTGTTGCAAATAAGTTGCGCAGCTTACCAAAATCGTTAACTACAAAATAGGTTTTACCATCGCGAACTCTCTTTTCGATTACATTGTCTGCCTTACCGTTTTCGAAGCACCACTCGGCAATCAGCTTGCGTCCCTGCATGTGAGCCTGGGTTACAGTCTTGCCAAGGTCTACTCTTACAAACTGAGTGAAGAGACCGTTGCGGATGTATGAAATGTATGATGCCTTGTATGCCTCTTCGTTCGGAAGAACTCCAAGCTCAACAAGTTTTGAGTCTGCAAGGTAGTAAAGGGCAAAGATGTCTGCACGTGCCTCTTCAAGCGGTGAACTGAACTCCTTAAGTGCATTTGAAGATGTTCCCGGGCGAAGCTGTCCTGAACCGTGTCCCAGACATTCGTGAAGGTCGGTGTGCAGGTTTCCTGTTTGTGCACCGTAATCTTTAAGTAGGCTTATCTCGTTTTCGTCCCATGAAAACTCCGTTGTCATACTCTTTGGTGCCTCTTCGGCTGCCATGTTATATGCATCGCTGATGTTGGCAATTGTCACAGATTTTGAGCCGTGCTCTTTGCGAATCCAGTCTGCGTTTGGAAGGTTGATTCCAAGAGGTGAGGCAGGGTGGCAGTCACCGCCCAGCTGGGCAACAGTAATAACTTTTGCAGAGACGCCTTTAACCTCTTTTTTCTTGTACTGAGGGTCAACAGGTGAGTTGTCTTCAAACCACTGTGCGTTTTCGCTGATTATTTCTGTTCTCTTTGATGCCTCAAGATCCTTGAAGTTGACAACAGCCTCCCATGTGGCCTTCATTCCCAATGGATCGTTGTATGTTTCAATAAAACCGTTAATGAAGTCAACCTGGCTCTGAGTATCCTCAACCCATGCTACGTTGTAGAGGTCCCATGTGCGGAGGTCTCCTGTTTTATAATACTCAATAAGAAGAGCAATATAGTTTCTCTGAGTGTCGTTTTCGGCAACAGCGGCAGCCTTCTCAAGATGATAGATAATCTTTTCAATAGCAGGTCCGTACAGGCCTCCAACTTTATATACCTCTTCGAAAATCTTTCCGTCTCTTTTAACCAGCTTTGAGTTTAGGCCGTATGAGATAGGACGAGGGTCTTTGGGATCCTCCATCTTGGCATAAAATGCCTCAGCCTCTTTTCTGCTGACTCCGTCGTAAAAGTTTACTGAACTTCCCAATAGCAGGTCTCCTTTTCCGGAGATATTCTTCCTCTGTGGGTAGAGTGCCGGATCGTATAGCATAGGTATAATCTGGTCAATCATCTCCTCCTGTCCACTGGCTGTCATGAGAGATTTAAAGTACTCCTGACTGCAGCCGGGTATGAATTTATCCTCGGCATAGTGGTGGTGGATTCCGTTGCTGAAGAAGACCCTTTTTGCGTAAACAAGAAATTCAGCATAGTCGTTGCTCTCTTTCTCGCCTGCATAGTTTTCGAAAATTGTTTCCAGCACTTTACGAATCTTTATACCGTGCTTAAAGTTTTGATCCCAGAAAATATCTCTTCCCGATTTGGCAGCTTCACTGAGGTGGTAGATGTACTCTTTTTGGTTGAAAGTGAGTGATTCCCATCCCGGTATGCGGTATCTGATTACCCTCAGATCGGCAAATTCGTCGGCCAGGTATCTGAATTTCTCCTCCTGCACCTCTTTTTTGCCCGTTTGACATGAGCTCGCAAAGAGCCCGATAGCCGAAGCAAATAGCATAATTTTTAAGTACTTCATTGTTTATAATATTTTACAATTTTGTTTGAGACAAAGATATAATTTTTTGACTACTTTTGCCTGCGATAATTTAAAAGGTTTATGAACAGAGGGTTGATTAGCATTCTATTGCTGGTTGTGTCAAACAGTTTTATGACAATGGCCTGGTATGGTCACCTGCGTTTTAACATAGATAGTAAACTTGGGAAATGGGGGCTTTTCGGGATTATTTTAATCAGCTGGGGGATAGCTCTTTTCGAATATATATTTCAGGTACCTGCCAACAGGATTGGGTACCGTGAATTCGGAGGTCCTTTCTCTTTGGTGCAACTGAAAGTAATTCAGGAGGTGACTACCCTTCTGGTGTTTGTGGTTTTTTCGCTGATTTTCTTTAAGCAGGAGAGCTTTAAACTCAACCATTTTATTGCCTTTGTCTTTCTGATTCTGGCGGTCTTCTTTATATTCAAAGACTGACTCGGGCAAAAGGCCTCTTGCCTTTTACACCTAAATGTGATTTTCCGTTATTGATAGCTTATTTTAGTGAATCTGATCTCAGACGTTTAAATTTTACAATTTACCTTTTCGATCAGGCAGAAGAATTGAAAGAATCAATACGCCACAAGCAAATGTTGCGGTTGTGGGTTGCATCCATGATACATATCCGATTATTATCAATTGAACTATCAGCCAGATAAATACAACTCCTACACTTGCCAACGAAACTGTCCGTGCATATTTGCTGTAGGCGAAATTCATAACCGAAGCTGTCAGAAAAGAGCCTCCGACTGCAATGAACAGTATCAGACTTGGAATAAAGTAGGAGCTAAAGGGGCTCTCATCAAGCCACTCGACAGGTACTCCCTCTGCACCACTCATTCCGTACCATCCGCCTCCAAATGCATTCAATGCTCCAAAGGCTAACAGAACTCCAAGAATTTTGTGTAGTGCCTTAGTCTTTTTTGATAAGTTTTGCATATAATTATTGGTTTTGTGATAAACTCAAGTAAATTATTCGTCAATTGTAAAAAGAGTGCTCTAAGCCTCTCGTTTAACCTCAAATGTTATTTCAATATCTACGTTTCCTTTCACCATTGCGAAAACAGGGCAGTATGTCTCCTCTGAAAGTTGGATTATCTTTTTCATATCCAGATCGCTTACATCCGGCGATACAGTAATTATGTGAAGATTTATTTTACTGAATCCTGTCGGATGCATCTCTTTGCGAATTCCATGAGAGTCAATTTTAAAGTCAGTGATTGTCTTTCCCATTTTTCTCAGGAAGGTTAGCAACGCAGTGCCCAGGCATGAGGAGAGGCTAAGAAGCAGTAACTCCAGAGAGGTGTAACCCAGGTTATCTCCAAGAGGCGGTGTGTAATCAATCGATATGGGTCTATTCCCTTCAGCAAGGCCTTCAAAATTAAGTCTGTCGTTAATAAGCTTTATTGAAGCAAAAAGCTCTTTTGATTTGTCTGACATTTTTTATTAGTGTTAATTGTTAAGTTTTTTATCGTATCTACGGGGGTAAAAACGAAATGTACAATTATTGATTAATGATTAAATGAGTGAATTGCTTTACTGGGTAAAGGTTTCAGGAGTTTTTATAGGTTCATGCATTGAAAAACGAATTGTGCAATTTTGTTAATTTCGGTTTAATTTTACTTTAACTTATTCAATCAAATTGCCTCCAAAATTGGGCGTAATTTTAATTTGCCTTACAAAGATATTATAATATAGTTTAAATAGCCTTAAAACAGCCAAAATAAAGCCTTTTAAAGAGTTTCATGCCGCATATATTGCGGCTTTTTTTGTGCCTTACATTGACATTTTACCGACCTTATTCCCGACGTCAGGAAAACGATTGAAATTGCTTGAAAAACTTATTGGATGGCGTATTGGATGGTGTAATGGGTGGTGGTTTCAGGGTAAAAAAAAAGGTGATTACACCCCCTTTACTTCCCAAAAACACCCCAAAAAACGCCCATTTTTACGGATTGACCCCCCATTACTACCATGAATTAAATAATAAGTATTTATGTAATTGTTTTGATATATAGACAATTATGTATATTAAAGTTAAATATTTATGCAAAAAATTGCGGAGAATTATTTTTATTGTACATTTGTGTACCCAAATTTTCCATGCAGAAATGTATATTAAACATTGCTGCCATTTAGGTTGACTTTTAGCCAGGTTAACCTATGACTTAAAAAGAAGCCCGTCCTCCAGTAAAGATGGGCTTCTTACTTTGTAAAGCCTTAGGGAAGGCCCCTAAAGTAATACAAAGGGGTTTGCTATAGACCTTTGTTAATTTATAGCATTAAATACATTTTAGACAATGGAAAATTTGGGTAAAACTCCTCCTGTAGGCTATAGGGAGGTTTTCTGTAAGTACATTAGATTGAAAGATGGGACGATTAGGTATCCTAAGAAGTCCAAGTTTTTTCACTTTTATGCTCCCATCGACAGGCAAAGAGCGTAAGCCTTAGCCGGGCCTTGGACCTCTGACAGGAGGGTAGTTTATGGCGCTACTGGGCGCCTTTTTCATTATTCTACCCGGATCACCCCTATAATTAGTGCTATTTTGGCAATATCCGTCACCGGCACATCGAATGGATCATATTGAGTGTTGTCTGATACAAGCAAGATATGATCTTTTATTTTTGATGGCTTTACTCTTTTTACCAGGACTCCCTGGCTTTTGGTGTAGATAGCATATATCTTATTCCACTGGAAAAACAGCGTTTCTTCGATGATGGCACATGCAACTATGTCTCCAGAGCTGTATTTTGGATACATGCTGTTGCCTTTTATCCTCATCAGGAAGTCTGCTTGCTTGAATTCTGGCACTTCGTAATAGTGTTCAATTTGTAAATCATGAAACGCCTGGCTGCCAAACCCGGCAAATGCGGTTATTGGTATAAGAGGAATCCCTTTGCCTCTGATAGAAGCCTCTTTTGCTGCTGCAATAGGCCCGGTTTCACCCCTAAGCATATTCCCTTTACCGGTAAGAAGCCATTCGATATTAAGCGTAGGAAAATTATCTATGATCTTTACTATCCATTTGCTTTGAATATCTGTATTGTTCGTTATAGCCTTCCTGATCATACCATTACTTGCAGATATTAGTTGTTCAAAATGTCTGACGCTAATACCTTGATATTCCAAGAATTGATTTAATCGGCTAATCATCTATCAAAATTTATTGCGAAAATTTTCCCAAATGATTTGTTTGTTGAGAAAATTATCTATAATATTGTGGTGTCTTTCTAATGTGAAAGACAACCCAAAGGTATAATAATTTTTAAAAATCAAAAGAAATGAGCAAAATCTTGGTTGATTACGGAGAAAAAAAGCAGCTGGCACAGATGCTATCTGTTAGCGTAGTTACTATACGGTCTGCACTGGCAGGTAAGACAAAAAGTTCTCTTGCAGAAAGGATTCGCACTCTTGCTCTGGAGCGTGGTGGTAAACAACAAACAAAATAATATTATGGATAAGCTAATCGTTTACATTTTTGCAGTGATAGGGCTGATTGCTCTGTTTTGCGCGATTTTTCTCGATGCTCCACACCTCTACTTTGTTTTTGGTTCATGCGCATTGATCTTCCTGGTCTGCTGGAAAGACATTAAGAAGGACATTAAACCCAAATCAAAATACACTTATGAAAACAAAAAAAGAACAACGTGAGTTTGTAGAAATGCTTTATAATAAGGCATGCGAAAAGTTAAAGATTCTAACGATGTTGCCGGATGTCTCTTTTCTCCCTGATCGCAATCAGAAGGCGATCATTGCCTTTTACAAGCTGTCGGTAATAATTCAGTACGTCAATGAGGATTGGGAGCCAAATTGGGAAGACAGTAGTGAACTTAAATACTATCCTTGGTTCGATATGAGATCTGCGGGTCTCGGCTGCTCGGCTACGTATAGTCCGGCCTCGGCTACGAATGCGTCTATCGGCTCGCGGCTTTGCTATAAAAGGCGTGATTTAGCTATTGAGTGGGGTCAAAAACTTATGCCCCTGTATGAGGACATGTTGCTGATCAATTGAAATTTTAGTTAAACAAAACCCTCCCGGACAAAGGCGTGTAGCTGTCGGATCGACTCTGACTCCGGGAACAAAGGTCAAGAAAAAAGAAACGAAAAGACCATTTTAAGCAGCGTTACGTTACTCGCGACACGAGGGTTGACAGCCGGGAACAGACCGGTATTTAAAAACAAATTCAAATGGAATACTTCGACAATACTTTGTGTATAGCAGTGTCTGATTTGACAGACGGAATAATGTCGTATGATTCTTTCAGATGGCATTTCAAAAAAGGAAGAGCAAAACAACTTCGTAGGGCCTGTCGTAACACTCCGGCCCTTATTGCGGTCAGTTCCCTTCCATCCGATATCATTGCTGCTGTCAAAGCCAAGTATGGAGAACCAACCCTGATACCTTCTCGTTTTTCGATCCGAGGGGCATACACAATAGATCCTCAAGCGGTCTCTTTTTATCGCGAGCATAAGTTAGGTAATGGTGATTCATTGCCGGAAGACAAACAGCAGGAGTATGTTATTAATGCATCTATGCTAAAGGCAATAAGATATGTATTGAATGATAAAAGATCCTTTACAGCATCAAGAGGCCAATCCCGCGCTTCGCATATTTGGCCAGCTATAGTAAATGAAGTTATTAAGGTCAAGTCCGGCTCAGATCCTCTTCTCCATTCCTTGCCTGAAAATCCTCGTCGTTTAAAAGAGCGTCTGGATCTGTTTGAGAAGGAGGGTTACATTAACCTGGTCAGTGGCAAGTTCTGCAATAAGAACACAGAGAAGATACCTGAAGAGGCCAAGCTTTGGTTACTTACAAGATGGTCCGACAATGTTAAAAAGTGTGCTTCACTCACTCAGCTCTTCAGGGAGTACAATGAAAAAGCTGCCGACACTCCTTTCTGGAACAGGATCAAGAGCGAAAAGACTATTTACAATTTCATTTATTCAGAAGAGATCAAGCCGTTGTGGTATGCTCATCGGTATGGCGAGCTCGTTGCTAAGGAGAAATACTCTTATATGCACAAGACATTGATGCCTACTATGAGAGATGGCCTGTGGTACTCTGACGGTACGAAGCTGAACCTTTATTACCAGTATCAAAATGAAGTGGGTAAAAGGTGTGTTGGAACACTAAAGGTGTATGAGATCATGGATGTTTATTCTGAAGTCTTTCTCGGATATCATATTAGCAAAAGTGAGGACTACGAAGCACAGTTTATGGCTTATAAAATGGCTTTTAATTTTTCTAAACACAAGCCTTACCAAATTTCTTATGACAATCAGGGCAGTCACGCCAAATTGGAAAGTGGTGATCTATTGAAAAAATTGGCTCATCTTGCCATAAGGACTCAGCCGTATAACGGTCGTTCCAAGACGATTGAGAACGCTTTTAGCCGCTTCCAACAGCAGGTATTAAAGCAGGAAACATTCTATACCGGCCAGAACATCACTACGAAAACTCAAGAAAGTCGTATAAATCAGGAGTTTTTTAATGCAAACTTGGATCAATTACCTACCGAGCAGGAGATGAGGGAAGCCTATGCTGCCAGGAGAGAAGAGTGGAACAACATGCCACACCCCAAGACAGGCATCTCTCGCATCGAGATGTACCGTTCAAGTGTGAATCCACAGGCTGTGAAAGTTGAGATCTGGGATATAGTAGATATGTTCTACGTGACAAGACAAAAAGAGGTCACCTGCACTGCCTGGGGCATCACCTTTACTGAGAAAAAGATCAAGTACGACTTTATGGTTTACAAGGATGGCAACATGCCGGATCTTGACTGGCTCCAGAAAAATATTGACAAGAAGTTCGTTGTCAAGTTTGACCCATCGGATCTCACTATGATTTTCCTATATGAGCGTACAGCAGCCGGGCTGAAGTATAATATTGTCGCTTCTACCAAGGTGGCTATCCACCGGGGTAAGCAGGAGCAGGAAGAATGGGAGGCTCAATACATAAAGGATATTGAGATAGCAAACAAAAAGGCACGTGTGTCAAGGTGGGAGCAGATGGAGCAGCTGCAAAGGGCGCATGGCACACATCCGGAGGATCGTGGTTTCCGCAGTCCTGCCATCTCTGGTATTCAAACTAGTGTTGCTGCTAAGCGTAAAGCAAAGAAGTCAAATGTATTAGGGTCTATAGGTGTTGTTCAGAAGGCAGTCAGCAATGCTGACATCATGCAGGAAGAGGACTTTGACCCGTATGAATATGCTAGAAAGGCAATGTAATTAATAAAAACAGGCCCGGAAGGGATTTCTCCCAACCAGGCCACAAAGGACAACAAAAGTATGAATAAAATTGAAAAAGAAAAAATTCGACAGGCACTCGCAATCTATTGTGAGCACAAAGGTTCGCAAAACAAAGCCGCCAATTCTCTGAAAGGAGTAAGTGCGGCCGTTGTATCTAAGGTGTTGAACAATGATTGGGACCTTATTGCAGATGAGATGTGGCGCAATATTGCAGCTCAGATCTCCTACTCTCCGGACGAATGGGCTATTGTGCAAACTAGGGACTATCAATTAATGACTCTTCTTCTCGCCGATGCTCAAACGTATAGCAATGTGCTTGCTGTTGTAGGTGAAGCCGGCAGTGGAAAGACTCTTGCATTACGCGAGTATTCAAACACCAATAAAAGGGTATTTAACCTCTCTTGTAACGAGTATTGGAATCGCAAAATGTTTATGCAGGAGTTATTAAGTGCAATGGGTCGCGATTATTCAGGTTATACAGTTGGTGAGATGATGGGAGAGATAGTCAGCAAGCTTAAAGTAATGGATAAGCCGCTGATCATACTTGATGAGGCTGATAAATTGAGCGATAATGTACTATACTTTTTCATCTCATTGTATAACAAATTGGAGGACCATTGCGGCATTATCCTTTGCGCGACTGATCACTTGGAAAAGAGAATCAAAAGGGGCCTTAAATTGAATAAAAAGGGCTATAAAGAGATCTATTCACGGATTGGCAGGCGTTTCATACAATTGCAGGGCGTTAGCTCACGCGATATCACAGAAGTGTGCCTGGCAAATGGGGTAAATGACAAACAGCTCATACGAGAGGTAATCGAGGACAGCGAGGGCGATTTAAGACGGGTAAAGCGGAAAATACACGCTATTAACAACATCAGTAACAACTAAGTTGGTATGACAAAAGCTCTCTCTGTACATCAGGTATTATCAGGCAAACGTAATGTTATTGCATTTGATGGTAAATGGCAAAAAACATTTGGGAACCCTGAACTTTCCGGAACCTGGATCATATGGGGACAAAGCTTTAGCGGCAAGACTACTTTTACCTTAGACCTATGCAAGTACTTATGTTCTTTTGAAAAAGTGATGTACAATAGCTTAGAGGAGGGCGCCGGACGCTCGATGCAACTTGCTTTTGAGCGCGTAGGCATGGAGGAAGTATCCCGGCGTTTCGCACTACTTGAAGGAGAGCCAATCCCGGAACTGATAGATCGGCTTAAAAAGCACAAGTCTCCAAGTGTAGTTGTGATCGATTCGCTACAGTATGCAGATCTAAGCTATAAGGAATACAAGCAGCTAAAGAGACTTTTTCCTTCGAAGCTTTTTATCTACGTCTCACATGCTGAAGGTAAGCTCCCGGACGGCAGGTTGGCCAATAAGGTGAGATATGATGCGCACTGTAAGATACGGGTTGAAGGATACAGAGCTTTTGTCAATTCTCGTTTCGCAGAAGAGGCTGATGAAAATTATATAACAGTTTGGGAAGAGGGTGCTAATAGATATTGGGGTGATCAAAATGAATAAAGTTATGAATACAGCAAATAAGACACACGGTAGATTTTTCAGTCTGTTAAAGCAGACTCCGGGATTTGAGTCACGGCTGCGTGAACAGATGAAAGAGGCCCTTGTGGAGCATTATTCACAAGGCAAAACTACATCCCTCAATGAGATGTATGAAAAGTATCCTGATGCGTACGAGAGAATGATCTATAACATTAAGAAAGAAAGACTGGTCTCTCCTCAGGCAAAAAGAGTTTATGATCCTGAAGCAGAAATTTGGCGACGCAGAGTGATTGCATCTATATGTGCATGGGTTGATCGCTCAGGGATTGTTACTAACGATAAAGTGTCATATTCAAAAACCCTTGCTTGTAGAGCGGCAAACTGTTCGGACTTTAACAGGATCTCACAAGTGCGACTAGCTGAAATATACAACGCATTTCTCAAGAAAAAAAGCATATCTGCAGCAGTCACTGCACAGACAGATATTGTTCTATTGCTCGAGCTTGATAAAGCAGTTGATGGCATTAAAAATAAATTAAATAACAATTAACACCTCCACAACCACAGCCCCCTGGCGTTTAGTGAAAAAGAGCGACCAGGATAGTGGTAGGAGGTGTTTTTAAATATCACTCAAAATGGCTAAGAAAATAAGTACAGAAGAAAGAGCTCATGAATATGTTTACAGAACAGAATGTAAAGAGTGTCTTCTTGTAACGGATTATGAGCACTGCAATGAACGCCCCACATGTCATAGATATAACGTAGCGGCTATTGACTATACTGCAGGGTATAATGATGCATTAAAAACAATTTTAATACGAAACAAATGATTATAGCAGTTGATTTTGATGGAACAATACATTCAGGTAATTACCCAGCAATTGGATATATCAGACCTGATGTGAAAGAGGTTCTACAGAACCTAAGAAAAGAAGGGCATTACATTATCATTTGGACATGCCGTACCGGAGATGATCTGCTGGTTGCAATCAACTGGCTTCTTGAAAATAAAATTGAATTTGATAAAATCAATGACAACCACCCGGACAACATTAAGACATATGCCGGCAATACAAGAAAGGTATATGCAGATGTTTATGTAGACGACAAACAAGTTGGATTTCTCCCTCGCTGGAGGGAAATTGAAGACTATATCAATAAAATATCATCAAATCAAGCTCTTATGATATGAAAGCAAGTAAACCATATTTAGCAACATTTTATTTTCAGCCGGTAGAGATTAAGGTGAATGCAACGAGCGAAGCTGAAGCAAAGAAAAAAGCTCTTGTAAAATTATCAAAATTAAACCCCACTCGATTAGTTTCTAGAGATTATCCGACTAATAAAAAAGAAATATTCATTTATAAACTAAAATAGAATGAGTCAGTGCGAACACAAATGGGTTTATAGTAGGTCTGATTCCTACTGGAGCTTTTGCGGAAGAAATTCCCGGGAATATTATCACGCAGATTACTATTTCTGTGAGAAATGTCTTGATGAAAAGGTAGTCGTAAAAAGACATTCTTGTTATGATAGTGAACTTTGGAAACTTCCGCACTGGGCAAAGATCATCACAAATCAAATTTAATAGCAATAAAAATGAAACATGTAAGCGAATTAAAACAAGGTGATAAAATTTATGACATTGATTCTGGACAAATAAAATGGTATAAATATTTATGTGTTCACCCAACGGGACAGGGCAAATATCATATTTTGATAGGTCCTAACGAAGAGCCTGTCAGAATTTGTGGAGCAACTCTACAAGCAATTCTCAATCGGAATCTTCAGACACGCCAAGAAGCGGATATTGCATTAGCTGATAAATTAGAAAAATATGTAAAACAATTAAGAAATAGAGCAAATTATGTTGTGCCGATAATTGAAGTATAAACCCCACTTTTTGCTAAAATCATTTGAAAATCAAATAAATATTAAGACATGGACATTACAAATTTAACATCCGAGGAGCGCAAGGCGCTACTGGAGCAACTCAAAGCTGACGAGACAGCTGCACAACAAAAGAAAAGAGATGATCAGGAAGCTTATAAGAGCCTGGTAGATGAAACGGTAAAAAAGGCATTTCCCAAACTGATCGGCATCTCTGAGAAATTGGCAAAGAACAAAGCGAATATTAGAGAGTCATTCAAGAAAGCTATCGAGATAAAGCGAGAGGTGTATGGCGTTAAGGACCTTCAACAGTCACATACTTTCACCGACTCGCTTGGACAATTTAAAATCACTATCGGTGTATACACAATAGACAACTACGATGATACTGTTGATGTAGGTATTAGCATGGTCAGAGAATGTATCACAGACCTTGGCAAGGATGCTGAATCAAAGGTGTTGATTGAAACAATCCTTAAGCTATTGTCAAAGGACAAAAAGGGGACTCTCAAACCTTCACGAGTATTGCAGTTAGAGCAGCTCGGCAACCAGCTCGGAAATGAAAAGTTTTTAGAGGGAGTGCGGATAATAAAAGAAGCTTACAAGCCTTTGGAAAGTAAGTCATATATACGCGCTGAGTACAAAGATGAAACCGGCAGTTGGGTCAATGTGCCACTGGGAATGACCGAAGCATAAAAAAAGCCTATCACATCCGAAGACGATCAAGGCAACAGCAAGTCAAAGATAGTCATTATTCGGATATTATGTCATATAATAAAAAATATTTACTGCAGAGAATTGTTGAAATTCAAAATATCGTGCTTCGAGAAAAGGAAAGAGGGTTTTCTCAAGCATGGATTTATCGACATCTAATATCTGAAAAGTATCATATCTCAGAAGCTACATTCAACCGCTACTTGGGTATAAACGCAAAAGAACAACAACGTCAATTACAAGAAAAAGGAGAGTTTTAGACTCTCCTTTTTTTTATTCAGCTGTTTGATCCTCAAACTCACATTCAAATTCTATTCGATATACAAAGTAATTTGAAATCCTTGACGCCCCTTGGTTCTTTCTTGACATAGCACTAAAGGTATTGCTTTCAAAGCCCTGAAGGGCAGCATAAACTTTTGCAATAATGTCGTAAACCTCTAGGTTTTTAGCAAGTGATGCTTCGGGAGTGTTGGCAGATGTTTTCAAAGAGGTCTTATCGAAAATCAGCCTTACTGTTATTCTTGCTTTGCATACCTGCGCAAGATCCGTTAAGCTTTTACACTCAGGTAGAATAATTTCAATTAATGCCGCAGGAGTCGCTATTGGCGCTCTGTCGTTAGTGCTGAGTTGTCCTGTGTCAAGATCTATCCATCTTATCTCTGAGATCTTCTTGAGCTCATCGATGATTGCGAGGTAAATTGTTTTCATTTAAATCTATTTTAAAAGCTTTTTTATTTCTCTTAATATCTTGGCTTCAATATTTCGTTTGAGTAGCTTAGAGTTGCCAATAAATGGCCTTGCGGGCATCTGGAATACCTTTTTTCCATAGATCTTGGCTTGTAGACCCTCCTGGTGTACTTTAGCGTATTCTTTAGGATTTGATACTCTCACCCCTTTGTCAATTTTTACATATGTAAGTGCGCTTTTTAACTCTTCAGTCTCTCCAGTCTCTCCGGATAGTATTTTCGCAATAGTTCGTGCCTGTGAGAACTTGCCTGTTTGTCCTGAATGCCCATGCCAAGCGCTATCAGAGTCTCTTCTTTTCACATCAGGCCATTTTTGTATGGTTTCATCATCTTTAAACCCTTCGTTTTCAAATGACTCTTTGTAGTGATTTATTGCTTCAACGCCGAGGATATCTTTAATATCATCGCTTTGCACCCATTCTTGCACCTTTTTCATTTTTTCGGCGAGGCTTCTCTCAAATTCTTTAATATCCATTGTCAATATCAATATTATTCATATATTTGTATTAGAACAGTCGTTTAAGCCAGGACATTGGATTTCTTTCCTCTAAGTGAAGCTTATTCGGCTGTTTGCTTTTTATCTGCAACAGCATAGAGCATATGTTTGCCCTGCTTATTTTCTTCAACTACCAGAATATATTCCGTTTCTCTGTGTTTGGTTTCGAAATAGTGATACCTCGTTACATGAGGTTTTTTATCTGTTTTGAAGTTTACAGCTTTACCCAGGTATCTTGCTTTTTTAATGTATTTAACGATGTCCTCAAGCACTTCCAGCTTAGATAATGGATCTGATACCGGGTTATTGATTGCTTCCTTTAAACCCTTAACTGTAAATCCTATTTTGAAATCAACTTGAGGGTTCTGAACAGTTTTTCCTACAAGTTTTTTGGTTGTGACAAGTGTTTTTTTTCTAGCTTCTTTGAATACTTCTTTTTGCAAGCGTTCAGACTCTTGAATTATTTTCTCTCTCAATTGCTCTTCAGTATTCTTATAATACGGAGACTCTTCTAATACTGTAAATTTCGCACTCTCGCCCGGGTTATTGGCAAATGCCGGGTTTACCAGTTCTTCACCCGGTACCGGTGTTGTATCTTTGTCTGTCTGTCTTACCGAGCACTGGCAGTTCCAGTCGCTTGGGGGCATGTGCTCCTTCCACCAGGGATGTTCTATAGGTAGTATTGTGCCTGCATAGCTCTCATGTGATACTCTGCGATGAGCTGCTGATGATATATCGCAATGAATTGCATTATAATAGAAGCATTTTTGGAAATAATTGCTGTTTATGTAGTGCAGTAATTAGCTAACAGATAAAATTCTATATTTTAAACTCTATGTTTTAGAAACAAAACGTGCACGGCAAATTTTGGTTGCCCGGGTTGTTTTAACTCATATTTGGAATATGTTGTTTTTGTTACCTTCTGACTTCAAAAAGCCTTTCTAGACCGGAATAGGGTAGCAGGGTGCTTACTCTGAATATTGACAAACCATGCTTCACAATAGGGAGCCTTCCCAGGATATCTTTTGCCTCCTGTTTGTCTTTACACTCAAGAATCATAACTGCATTGTGCAGGTCATCAAAGTAAATTTCCCTGATAATGTTTTTCTGAATAAGTTCGTAAACCGCCTCTGCCTCAGCCCTAAGAATATCGGTAGCCTCTTTCCAGTTTGTTCCCTCTATCTCTTTTTCGATTGCTAATATCTTCATATAGAATAGTGTAAGGTGGTTATTTGGGCAGTTGTATGCCTGAAAAACAGCTGTAAATCTACAAATTTTTTAAAATTGATGCATATTTGTATGAAAATTATTAAAAATCATTTCAAATGAAAGACTTCGCGACAATAGATTTTGAAACAGCTAACGAAAATCTCTCCAGTGTATGTAGTGTAGGAGTTGTGATTGTGAGAGATGGAGAGATTGTGGACAAGTATTACAGCCTTATTCAACCCGAACCCAATTATTACAATTACGCCAATAGTCGGGTTCATGGTCTTACGAGAGAAGATACTGAGATGGCGAGGGTTTTTTCAAAGGTGTGGAGGGAGATTGATCCGCTAATTGAGGGGTTGCCGCTTGTGGCGCACAATAAGAATTTTGATGAGTCATGCCTGAAGGCTGCTTTCAGAACTTATTGTATGGATTATCCGGATTATGAATTTTATTGTACACTTGCTGCATCAAGGAAAAAGTTGGGCAAGTCAATAATAAATCATCAATTACATACGGTTGCTGCCCATTTCGGGTACATTTTGGAGAATCATCACAACGCCCTGGCTGATGCTGAGGCCTGTGCAGTGATTGCATTGAATCTGTATTAAGCGAAATTACTTCTTGGAAAGCACCTTCCTAAGATAAAAGTGCTTATATTTAATGATTTGCAAAGCTAAGTTGTTAAGTTTAATTTAACAGCAACAACCCTTTGATTTATCCTGAATCGGAGGGCACTTAACGCTCCCGTAAGAGCAAAAAACACAGCAGTCACCACTCTTTGGTTTTAATAAATGTTTACAATTTTGACACTCATAAAAGAACTGGCAGGCATTTAGAGGCATTTCTTCTTGCTTGCTAAAGCCGCAAAACGGACAAGTTAAAATTGATTTTGTCTGAATTGTAGTCAAAGCTTTACTCATCTGTGTTCTCTTCATTTATGTTTTTCTCGTACTGTTCAACCACAAGAATTGCCTTCTCTTCATCTTCTTTTGAGACAAATATTTTTACTGCTCCAGCTCCTCCGGGCTCTACCCACCAGGGGGCTACCGTACCCAGTATCTCATCTTTGAGATACGACTCAATTCCTGCGTTTTCGAGAAGACTCCTTACCATTTCACATTGCAGGTATGTTCCGCGGAACACCTTTACCGGTTCTGTTTTCATTTCATTACACTTTTCTTGTACTCAATAATTCTGCTAAGATCATCAAGCTGCTCATCTTTTGAAATATTTAAAATCAAAGGAGCCAACTTGCCCACCATTTTTACATCTTTAATGCTCTCTTTTATCTCTTTTGCAATCTCTAGCTGATCTATTCCTTTAATGGTTGCTTCTGTGAAATAAAAGCCGACTTTAAGGTAGTTATTCCAAAGCGATAACCAAAATACCGTTTTTTTCTTGAAGGTTACTTTGCATAACCAGCTTTTACCGTCTTTGTAGTAGTTCCACTCTGCCTTAAGGCAGTGCATGTCGTTGTTAATAAGCGATGTGAAATTCCGATAAAGCGGAAATAATTCAGGTATTACTCCCAACAGATTTTCATCATTTGGAATAATCTCCTGTTCTCTTAAGAGTTGAGTTTCCATTTTAGTTACTTATTTATGAATACTAAGGCTGAGCAGATTACGTTGTTTTTGAGTATTTGGTACTCCTCTTTTTGTTTGTTAACATAGCTATTAAACATCTCTGCCTTTTGGGGATGTATTTGAGCAAGCTCCTGACATCTCTTTTTAAGGTTTTCATACTCCTCACTGTAACTGTTGCCAAGCTCTGTGGATTTCTCATGAATATGTTCATCAGAAAGTAACATTCCGGCTGCCTCTGCCTGCCTCAATATCTCTTGCTTCTCAAATAGTCTTACATGGGTGAAATTGTCATTCTTTATCTTGTACCAATCATCCATGATCACAATTCCATCAATAGCTAGACAAGGTGAAACGCCTTTAAGTGTTGATTCGTAGTCACCAAACAGCGGACCGGTTGATGCTAGTAAAATTACATTGTAATCTTTTAGATCTTTGGTTCTTTCTCTGATATCTGCAGTTTCAAAAAAGCACTGCTCACTAACTCCTTTTTCAGAAGCAAATATTATTGCCTCCTTAATAAAACCTTCCACTGCATCAATTCCATGACAAAAACAGTTTAACCCACGAGCCAGTTCAATTGATACAGAGCCTTTCCCACAGCCTAAATCTAGAATTTTTAATGCAGGATAATTGTGAGTGTTTCTCTTAACAAGATCCAGGATAACACCTGGGCAAGCGCCAATCTCTTTAAAATCCTGCAAAATGTATGGCAGGTATTCAACAAGTTCAAGATTGTCGCAATCCATTGAAGATGCGACGCTTTCAATAATTGAGTTCATAATTGTCAATTATGTTTGTTTTTGTGACAAATATCTGTAAATAAGATAAATCAACCAAATTGCATGAATTGATGTTCCAAGCATTATGGCTGAAATTGAGTGAGGACTATCTATGATGCGTGTAATCCAGTATGTTGGAAAAATTAGCGACAAAATTGAGAACCAATTGAGGGCAAAGAGGTCGCTGAATGCAAAAATTCCAAGCATATTCAAACCTTTGGCAAATGTTAGCCCTTTAACTTTATCGTCTGCTCCTGAAAAAATAAGCAGACCGATTATAATTGAGTATACTCCTGATAGTAATGAAAGTATAAGTATTGAGTAAAAAGGGATATCAATTATGTTGAGTACATATATTGCAATAATGGAGTAAAAAAAGCAGAGAACAGATGAAAATGACAGCCTGTTAAAAAGATATCCGCTTCTTCCAAGTGGTGTTACTGCCATAAGTTGGGCAATGTTCCCATCTTTATCGTCAAGCATCATGAATCCGATTACAATACCCAGCATGCCGGAGATCATAATCAGAATTCCGGCCATTAAATATTGGTTGTATAGACTTATGTCAAAATTAAATTTTGTGGCAATAAATGGGAAAAGAAATACTATAAGCAGCTTAAAGATAATAATTATCAGCAGTGGAGCAAGCATAAGTATGCTCATGATCGGGTCACGAAATACCTGTTTGAGATCATTTTTAATATGAATTAAGTTTATCATATTTTTTGATCCTGATATACGATTTTGTTTTCAAAAATCCTGACTGAATTCCTGAAAAAGAGATAGTTCATTAACATAAGGTAGAGAGTGAGCCCTAGCGCTTCGTACCAGATAATGCCGTGATAAGCCCCTAGTAAGAGTCTTAAAGCTGCTACACTGGGTACGACAGTAAAAAGATATGAGTATTCGAACCCTAAGAGAGAGAAGCATGGCAGTACAAAGAGCAGCATGTAGGGTATTGTTTTGACCATGTATTGGTTTACGTTGTTGCACCCTGCATTAATCATTATTCCGCTAAGAGTAAACAGCCCGGCAGTAAGTATTGTTGATATTATCAGTAAAATCCAGTTTACGTTAATAATGGGGCTGAGTGCTGTTATTGCTATTGCTGCCATCACAGAGACAAATGCCAGAGAGATGGCTTTGGAGAGTACATACTCTTCTGTCTTTAATGGTGTGACTACAATTGCCATCATTACCCCTTGAGATTTCTCGAGCAGAATAATACCTCCTATAAAGAACAGCCCCAGAACTGAAGGGTCTGAAAAGACAACCAAAGGGAGTGCTATTGTTAATACGTTTGGTGGCAACATCGATAGTATAATCAGATACATTATGGTGATTATCAGATACACCAGGTAAAATCCCTGTTTTATCTGAAATCTGATATCTGACCAAATTGCGCTTAATAATCTCATTGAAGATTTTTTCCGGTTAATTTTATGAAGATATCTTCCAGAGTTGCTTCACATGTGTGAATTGTTCTGATCTCCTCATTTTTGATTATGTTCAAAAAATGTTCATTCTCTCCAATTTGCTTGAGATCAAACTCTTCTGAATGTTCTGCTCCCTCTTTGATATAGTTGATATTCAGCAGCCTTTTGCCGTGCTCAATCATTAGATCGGCTGGTGACCCGGTTACAACAATTTTTCCGTCAACTATAAAGGAGACCCTGTCGCACAGCTGCTCGGCTACAGTCATGTTGTGTGTTGTGAGAAAAATTGTTTTGCCGGCTGCCTTTTGTTCAAGAATTATATCTTTTATTATGTGTGCATTCACAGGATCCAATCCGGAGGTTGGTTCGTCAAAGAACATAAGTTTCGGGTTGTGCATAATTGAGCGAATAAAGTTAAGCCTCATCTTCATTCCCTTTGAGAAGCTCTCAACTCTTGTGTTCCTGTCAGGTAGTAGTCCGACTCTGTCCAGCATTGCAGGTATGTCTGAGATACCATTTTTATAATATGCTCCAATAAGTTTAAGGTTCTCTTCCGGTGTGAGTTTAAGGTATAAATTGGGGAAATCGAATGCTACCCCAATTTGCTCGTAAAACTCTTTTCCCCAGGAGCTGCGCTCTTTGCCAAATATCTTTATGCTGCCGGTATAGTTTCGAAGAAGACCGATTATGAGCCTTTGTGTTGTGGTTTTCCCCGCTCCGCTAGGTCCCAGAAATCCATATACCTCCCCCTCCTTTACTTTAAAGGACATATCTTTGACGGCTGTTTTCTGTGTGTTTTGATATGTAAACTCCAGATTGCCAATCTCGATCATGTGAGAATTGTTTAATTTAATATTTGATAACCCCGCATTTTTTTGCATACTCGTCAAGCTCTAAATAGTGCTTTTCTATACTCTGCAAAAGTTTGATTTGAGCTCTGGCTCTAACCAGGTTGTGTTCGGGGTAGTCTGTTTTGTAGTATTTGTCTCCGTCCAGATAGTCATCCAAAAAGCGGACAGCCTGTTCGTATGTTAAAAGTTTGGCTCCGAATGCAAGGGTCTCAACCTCTGATTTTTTAAGAAACATTCTGGTTTTATCCAGGAAGCCTTTAATAAAAGCTTTGGCAAGATTCATGTCCAGCTCAACATTTTTAATGTCTGCATCATCCTCTTTACCTGTGTTGGCGCCGCTTCGGATTGCATCTCCAACGTCGTAGCAAACATAGCCAGGCATCACTGTGTCAAGGTCTACCACACATAAAACCTCGTCATTTTTGTCAAAAAGTATGTTGTTGAATTTGGTGTCCTGGTGAACAACTCTTGTCGGTAGAATTCCTTTCTCGCCAAGATCGGCAATCATAAGAAAATCGTGACTTCTGTTAAGTAGAAAATCTACCTCTTTATTTACATCTTTAAGGCGTCCTGCCGGGTTAAGGGCGACTCTTCTGCGGAGGTTTTCAATTCTTACGGGAGTATTGTGGAAATTTGGAATCACTTCACAAAGTCTTTTGCCAGGGAAGTCTTTGAGATATTTATGGAACTGGCCGAATGCCCTTCCTGCTACCTCTGCCATCTCGGGATTCTCCATTTTGTCGTAGGAGTGGCTATCTTCAATGAAGAGAAAAATGCGCCAGTAGTCGCCGTTACTGTCCCAGTAGTAAAACTTGGAATTGTCTCCCACACCTACAGGAACCGGCGTTAGAACATGTCTTTCGAGATCCTGAATCCCTTTTAGAATAATCTTGTTGCGTATGTAGTCAGTTACCATTTTGATGTTGTACTGCAGACTTTCAACATCTCTGAAAACATTATGATTGATTTTCTGCAGCAGATAATTTGGATGTTTTGGGTCTTTCGTAACAACTTTCCAGGAATTGTTTATCAGCCCGCTGCTGAGCTCTTCAATTTCAAGAACAGGGTGTGGAAGGAGTCCTACAGCCACCATTTCTACCACACTCTTTGGTACATAGTTCATAAACAACAGATTAATTAGGTGATTAAATTTCAGTTATGTAAAAATACAATTTTTTGCTCAGATGTTAATTCATTTTGATTATTAATTCAAATAAAAGAGACCGGAAAAAATATTTTTTCCGGTCTCTTCGAGTATTCAGTCAAGCGGTCTCTTTGTAGAATATTTAGAATTTAATACCGAATGAGATACCAGCTCTTAGGCCTCCCCACATTCCATCAAAAGCGACACTTGCTCTGTTTGCAGTAACAGTAACAGTTTTGTCAATCAGTGGTATGTCTATGCTTTCAAGAGCATCTCTAATCTCATTTTGCGCCTCGGTTGACATTGGTGTTAATGAGTTGCCGATTAGTTCACCCTTGCTTTTACCTACGTGAGGTCCAAGAATCCACCAGTCAAGCACAAGATGTTTGCCTAATGCCCATTGAGCTCCAAACATTAATCCGAATGTATTTGCAGTATTTGATCCTTCCAGCGTTATTGTGTTTTCTGTTGGAGTAGGGCCTCCCTCTTCGTAAGTTACGCTTAAATTTTCTGCATTAAATTTTGCATATCTGTAGAAAGGAGCTATGTAAAAGCCTCTGCCATAGCCCTTTTTGCCAACATACCACCTTAGTTCCGGAGTAATTGCAGAGTGTGACATTGTAAGCTTGTTAAGCATATCTTCAACATCGGGGTCATTATCAGACATCTTGATAATGCTGTTTTTGAATGGCACATTACCTGATGGCATTGTTTTATATGAGATGGCCACAGATAATTTTTTTGTCAGCACTCTTTCATATTGAAATGAGTAGTTTCTTATTGGTATAGCAGTAAGGTTAATCTTAAAAAGATTCATCTGCTGTTTTACTTCATAATCTGTCTGATAGGCAGACCCGTAGAGGTTTACCTCTCTTTCTGATGCCGCCTGGGCACCGGCAAAAAGGGTAATACCAAAAAATAGAGTTAAGAGAAATATCTTTTTCATACTAATATGTTTAAGTCAACGAAATATAACAAAAAAATAGTTATTTTAATCTCCATATAATTTATTTTTATAAATTGTAAGTAAATTAAGAGGGTAAAAATATAAAACTTTAGTTATGAAATATCTGAAAATTATGTCATTGTGTGTATTTCCGTTGTTAAGTGTGTTTGGATGCAAGGTGAACGCGGGTGACCCGCTTAATATTATCCCAAAACCGGTATCAGTAAAAACTTTTGAGGGGTTTTTCAATATTAATGAAGCTACTGTTTTGCAGTACAATTTTGATATTGAGAAAGGTGCATTAATAATTGAAACTTTAACAACTCATCTTTCAGATTATTACAAAATGGAAAGTATTGCTCAGCAAGCTGCGAAAGGGAAGAGCAAAAATTCTATTTTTTTACAACTAAGTGACAATAAAAAAATAAATAAAGAGGGTTACAAATTAAAAGTCAACAAAAATGGTGTCCTGATTGAGGCATCTGATTTGAATGGTCTTTTTTACGGAGTACAGTCTCTAATACAGATGATGCCTTCAGAGAGCGGAGCAAGAGAGATTGTTGAGGTTCCTTTTGCTGTTGTTGAGGATTATCCGAGATTTGCCTGGAGGGGCCTTCATCTGGATGTGTGCCGCCACTTTATGCCTAAGGAATTTGTGTTTAAGTATCTTGATTTCATGGCAATGCATAAATTGAATACCTTCCACTTTCACCTTACCGAAGATCAGGGATGGAGAATTGAGATTAAGAAATACCCGCTTTTAACAGAGATAGGCTCTAAAAGGAAAGAGACTCTTATTGGCAGTGCCCGTACTTCCAAAGAGTATGATGGTATTCCGCACGAGGGCTTTTATACACAAGAAGATATTAAAGAGATTGTCAAATATGCTGCCGACCGCTTTATTACCGTAGTACCTGAAATCGAGATGCCGGGCCATGCCCTTGCTGCTCTGGCGTCATATCCTGATTTGGGATGTACAGGAGGCCCTTATGAAGTTTCAACAAGATGGGGAATCTTTCATGATGTGATGTGTGCCGGTAAGGAGTCAACATTTGAATTTCTTGAGAATGTTATGGCAGAGGTACTTGAGCTTTTCCCTTCGGAATATATTCATATTGGTGGAGATGAATGTCCTAAAACAAAATGGAAAGAGTGTCCTTTATGTCAGCAGAGAATTGCAGATGAGGGGTTAAAAGATGAACACGAATTGCAGAGCTACTTTATTCAGAGAGTGGAAAAGTTTCTGAATTCTAAAGGAAGAATACTTATAGGTTGGGATGAGATTCTGGAAGGAGGTCTGGCCCCAAATGCTGCAGTTATGTCATGGAGAGGTGAAGCCGGAGGAATTGAAGCTGCCAAACAGAAACACAATGTAGTTATGTCACCCGGAACTCATTGTTATCTTGATCATTATCAGGCAGATCCAAAAACACAGCCGTTGGCAATAGGTGGTTTTACTCCTTTGGATAAGATATACGCTTATGAGCCTGTGCCTGATTCACTGACAGTTGAGGAGGCTAAATACATAATGGGTGCTCAGGGTAATGTCTGGACAGAGTATATGAAAACCAGCGACCATGTTGAGTATATGGTTTATCCGCGTGCTGCAGCGCTGGCAGAGGTTGTATGGAGCCCTAAGGGTGAGCGTGATTATAATGAATTCTTAGAGAGACTGAGGGTTTTGACCCTTAGATATGATTTTTATAAATTAAACTACGCCAAAGTGGCTTTTGAACAGCCTGTTGAGTAGTGAACTCTTTTTAGTTGAAATTTGTTTATAAAAGAGATGAATTACATTTTTACAATTTACTCTCTTCTCTTTCTGATTTCGAGCATGGTATCGTTTGGGCTTGCCATCATAGCCTGGAAAAGAAAGAGAGAGAGGGGCACTTCTGAACTTGCATGGCTGATGCTTTTTGCAGGGTTATGGTCATTTTTTGTAATATTCGAAACAGCATCTCCTACACTAGAATTAAAGATTTTCTGGTCAAAAGTTGCCTACGTGGGAGCACTGACCACTCCTGTCCTCTACCTGATTTTAGTTCTAAGGTTTGTGGGTAAGGACAAGTACCTTACTGTGAAATATCAGATTGCATTATGGGTGGTTCCATTTATTACCTTTATCCTAACTCTGACCAATGATTATCATGGGCTTGTATGGACAGGCTATGCTCCAATATCTCCATCGACAAATCTAACACAGTACTATCATGGAATAGCATACTGGATAGGCAATGTGATGTACAATTATATTTTGTTGATTATAACATCTGCCTATTTACTCACCTTCATTTTTGAGAGAATGTCCACATTTCGGACACAAGGATTATATCTTTTAGTTGGATCGTTGTGCCCATGGGTTGCCAGCGTCTTTTATATTACAGCAAAGAATCCTGTTCCCGGACTTGACCTTGTTCCTCAAAGTATGGTTTTCAGTGGAATTCTGTTTACTATCGCTATCTACAGAAATCGTTTTCTCGATCTTATTCCAGTTGCAAGAGAGACTCTTTTTGAAACTTTGGGAGAGGGAATAATTGTGCTGGATACCAATAACAGAGTACAGGATATAAATAATACCGCACGTACCTTTCTTGGCATAGATTCAAAAAACATTACAGGAGCTAATATTGATAGTGACTTTGTGAAGGTTAAAAGTATTGTTGCTGCAATTTTAAGTGACCATCCAGATTCGCGCCTGGATGTATCGGGCAGGCTTGGGGTAAATTCGTACCTGATCTTAAAGAAAAAATTAAAAGATTATCCCGGAAGCAAGCTTGTCATTATCAGAGATATTACCAATGACATTTTAAAGGAGAAGCAGATTAAATTAAGTAATGAAAATTACCAACAGCTTTACAATATGTTCAGAATGATGTCAGATAATATGCAGGACATGTTGTGGGCAAAAGATCTTGAAAAGAGATACATATTTGTAAATAATTCTATTTGTAATAATTTTCTATTTGCATCAGACATTTCTGAGCCTATTGGCAAGACTGATAAGTATTTCTTTGACAGGGAGTTTGCTGCCAATCCCGGGAAAAAGCAGTGGCATACTTTTGGAACAACCTGCAGCGATTCCGATCAGGTAATTATTGATACCGGAGAACCTGCCAGATTTGAGGAGGAGGGCTATCTGCGAGGGAGGTATTATGTAATGGATGTCAACAAAGCCCCAATTTTTGATTTATCGGGCAAGATGATTGGTGTTGTTGGAAGTGCAAGAGAGATTACTCAGGAGAAGTTAAATAAAGAGGAGCTTGTCATTGCCAAGAAGAAAGCAGAGGAGAGCGATACTTTAAAATCATCTTTCCTTACCAACCTCAGTCATGAAATCAGAACTCCAATGAACTCGATAACAGGCTTTCTCGAACTGCTTCAATCCAAAGATATCAATATTGATGAACAGCAAACCTACATTGAGCAACTCAAGAAAAGCAGCGGAAGGATTCTATCAACTCTTAACGACATCATTGAAGTTTCGAAAATTGAAGCCGGACAGATACAACTTGAGGAGAACAATGTTAACCTCAATGAAATTTTGGACTATTTTGTAAACAAGTACATCTCAGAAGCCACCGAAAGAGGTGTGGAGTTTATAGTTGAAAAGGGACTTGACAATAATCAGGCATTTATTATTACAGACAGAACCAAGCTCATTTCAATTCTTAATAATCTTGTAAAGAACTCAATAAAGTATACATACAGCGGGTATATAAAAATTGGTTACAGGCATAATGAGGAGGTAATTGATTTTTATGTCGAGGATACAGGGATAGGAATCCCAAAAGAGCGTCAGGAGATTATTTTCTATAGATTCGTTCAGGCAGAACAAAGTTTAACCAGGCCATACGAGGGATCGGGAATAGGGTTGTCGATTGTTAAGGCATATACCGAACTTATGGGCAATGGTATTAATTTGATTTCAGAACCGGGTAAAGGGAGTAAATTTTATTTTTCACTTAATTACAAACCGGTTGTTTTTCCTAATTAAATTTTAGCTTTTTGAGGTCTGCTATAATGATTATACATTTCAAGTGTAATTATTGTCATTTATAACATTCATTAATACAGTAGTTTAGCCAGCCGTGTTTTAACTTTTATTATATTTACAATTCATAACATATTTATTCATATATTGGAGCCAAAATGAATTAAAGGATGAACAATTTTTCTATAGGTAATTTGAACCTTTCGGTACCAATTGTACAAGGCGGAATGGGTGTTGGAATTTCATTGTCGGGACTTGCTGCAGCAGTCGCCAATGAAGGAGGTGTAGGAGTTATATCTTGTGCAGGAATAGGTCTTCTGTACAAAGAGAAGTCTAAAGACTATTTTGAAGCCTCAATTATAGGATTAAAAGAGGAGATACGTAAGGCTAAGGAGAAGGCAAAGGGAGTTATTGGTGTGAACATTATGGTAGCACTTACAGATTTCTCCGATATGGTTAAAACAGCAATTGCCGCAAAAGCGGATATTATTTTTGCAGGAGCAGGTCTTCCGATGGATCTTCCCTCATTTCTTAAAAAAGACAGTACAACAAAACTTGTTCCTATTGTTTCGTCGGTAAGAGCAGCAATGATTATTTGCGAAAAGTGGATTAAAAACTATAACTATGTTCCTGATGCAATTGTACTTGAAGGGCCAAAAGCCGGAGGACATCTTGGTTTTAAATCTGAGCAGATAACAGATGAGCATTTTTCACTTGAAGAGATCCTTCCTGATTTGGTATCACATATAAAGACATTGGAAGAGACTCATAACCGTAAAATTCCAATAATAGCCGGAGGAGGTATTTACGATGGAAAAGAGATGAAGAAAATACTGGATATGGGTGCCTCTGCAGTTCAAATGGGAACCATATTTGTTACAACAGAGGAGTGTGATGCATCACTTGAGTTTAAAAACAGCTATATAAAAGCTCAGGAAAAAGACATTGAGATTATTAAAAGTCCTGTTGGGCTACCCGGAAGAGCTATCGGCTCCCGTTTTCTTGACAGGGTAAAAAGTGGTCTTGAAAAACCTGCAAAATGTAATTTTCATTGCATAAAAACATGTGACTATACCAAGAGCCCCTATTGTATAATTATTGCTTTATATAACGCTTTTCGTGGTAATTTTAACAGAGGGTATGCTTTTTGCGGTAGTAATGCATATAAGGCTGAAAAAATTATGACCGTTAAGGAGACTATCAAACTTTTGATGGATGACATGAAAAAATAGGCATTTAACTGAAGTCAAAACTATATATCTATCATAAATTCAGCTCTATAAATAATTTTAATCTCCTCAGAGAAAAATAAATTGTAATAATAAGTAATTATTGCATATCTTTGAGCCACATTTTTTAATATAACATGAATAAAGGAACAGTAAAATTCTTCGATGAGACCAAAGGTTTTGGTTTTATTAAAGACGAAAATTCAGGAACGGATTACTTCGTACACGTAACCGGTCTTAAGTCGAAAATCAAAGACAATGATCAAGTAACATTTGATCTGGAACAAGGTAAAAGAGGTTTAAACGCAGTAAATGTAAAATTAGCGTAGCAATTTATCACTGAAAAGTAATATTATATAACTCTTTTCAAACCAAATTATTGAAAAGCCCCGGTTTACCGGGGCTTTTTATTTTATCTTATGGTTGATTTCTGAATTTTCTTGTGTGGCTCAAGATAAAGTGGAAGTGCTGCCGAGCCGTACCAATTATAAAGATCTGCATCAAGAACTTTAGAATTAACCGCAGGGTCAGTTGATAGTATGTTTCGTGCCTCCAAAGTGTCTTTAACATTCAGGATAAAAATGCCTCTGTAACTGTTACCGTTCTTTCCGAGAGGTCCTGCAACGATTAGTTTCCCGGCTTCAGAAAGGACCGCCATATTTCTCATATGACCTCCAAATAATGAGTCAAGCTCTTTTTTGTCTGTTGTTTTGTTGCTGCCTGTTTTTAGTATAACCAAAACATAGCTTTTCATGCCGTATTCATCTGCTCCCAACTCTTTTGCAAGCTTCTCGTCATATTGACCAATTGTGTTCTGTGCAGACAAGAATATTGGAGTAATGAGCAAAAAGATGATGATTATTGTTGATTTGATTGATTTTTTCATACAACAAGGTTTTAAGCTATAAATATTAAGTTAGATTATAAAGAGGCAGAGTGAAAATGAAATCACTTCCTTTGCCCTTTTCGCTCTCAACCCAAATTTTTCCACCATTAGCTTGAGTAAACTCTTTGCAAATTACCAATCCCAAGCCTGAACCTTGTTCACTCTCGGTTCCAGAGGTTGAATGGTGAGAGCCTATTATCCACAATGATTCAATTATTTCAGGATCAATTCCTACACCTGTGTCGGATATCCTGATTTCTGAAAAATTATTGTTTAATGATGTGTTTATTTCAATTGTGCTGTCTCTGTAAGAGAATTTTATTGCGTTGGATACCAGATTCCGCATTATTGTTTTAACCATGTTCTTGTCACAAAACAGCTCTGAGCTGTTAGTGTCAGAAAAGCGAATTGAAATATTCTTCTTTTCTGCCTGAACCAAGAGTGACTCTGAGACTTCACTCCAAATCTCACTAAGGTTGGTGCGAGTTGGTGTGTATGTAATTTTCCCAAGTTGTGATCGTGACCATAAAAGCAGATCTTCAAGTAGTTTGAAAGTCGTATTACCCGATGTGTTCATCATCTCGACAATCTCCTCAACCTCTGCCGGCTCCATTGTTCTGAGATTTGATTGTAAATACTCTGTAAAACCTATGATTGTTGTAAAAGGATTCTTAAGGTCGTGGGCAATAATGGAGAAAAACTTGTCCTTGGTTGCATTGGCTTCATTAAGCTCTTTTACTGTGCTGTTTAGCTTTACCAGTGTCTCCTCCAGTACTCGTTTCTCTTTAATAAGTTGCCTTTGAAGGTTGCCAATTTCCCTGTTTAGGTTATGCATCATTAGATTCTGCTGCATTAACTGTTCAGAGTCAACACCTCCGATTATCAGAATAGAGTCATCTTTTCTGTAAACACTTGCCATTATTGATGAGTTAATGGAAGAGTAATTGCCAAATGTGATGTACCCTTTATACACATTGCAATATGGGCAAACGTTTTTGGAAAGCTTCTCAAATGTGGGATTGAGTAAACTGTCGGCAGGTTCTAAATCTCTAAAGAGTACCTTGATGGCATTGTTGGCAAATATGAGTTCCCCATCTTTTTTGAAGATAGCAATACATAGAGTATTACTTTCAAGAATACTTGATTCTAACTCACTCTTCCAATTTTCCAGGTCAAATTTATTCAGGTTGTCTGATGGAAACATATACCATTCTGTTTAAAAGGAAGTTTAGTGCAATTTATTATTGATTATGAGGCTCTTGATTTTTTTAAAAACTCTTCAAGTGCGTAGAGGTCCTTTATATACATTATGTTGGGGTACTTCTTGACGATCTCTTTGTTATTATCTCTAAGTCCCTGTCCTCCGGTAATAATTATGAGATTTGGATACTTGTCTCTGATGGTCTCAATCAACTTCTCTAGAGAGTTTAAGTGATAATTGATGCTTACAGAGACAGCGAGAATATTGGGTTTGACAGTGTCAATAAAGTTCACAAGATCATCCAATGGGTTATTGGCGCCAAGATAATGGACATTAAATCCCGACATTTCGAAAATGTCAGAGACCATTTTGATCCCTATCTGGTGAACTTCATTTTCAACAGATGCTGCAACAACTGTTTTGTTGGTTTTAATTTGGAAAATGATTCTGGAGTACTGTTCATTCAGAACAGATTCCACGATTGCACTTGCAAGATGTTCCGATGCTACGCTTATTTGCCCGCTCTCCCATAAATCTCCAACCTTGTAAAGAGAATCGCGTATTACCTTTTCGTAGATATCTTCTACAGTGCAGCCTCTATCTGACAACTCCGTGATAATGGCCGACCCTCTGTTTCTGTCTCCTGCAAGTATTGCAGAGAGAAAAGATTTTTGATAAACTGAATAATCCATAGTCTTTATATCCCTTTATAAAGTTAAGAATTAATCTTGGGTTAGGACTCATTTAAATACACTTCTGCATAACATAGTCATCCATGAAGAAGCCGTTTCCTATGGGAATCTTCTCCTCCCTGATAATATCAAAGCCCAATCTTTTATAAAAAGTTATAGCCGGGTTGTTTTTATTTACGTTCAAAAACAGGTTGTGTTCATTGCAGGATATTGCAATCTCTTCAATTTTATTAATTAAAGCTAAGCCTGCACCCTCTCCCTGATGGTTGGGGAGTATATATATTTTGTGAATTTTGGTTCTGTTTTCTCCTGAATAGTTTAGTTCGTATGAGGCATAACCTATACAAACATCACTGCCGGAACTCTCCTGCAGAAATGCGAGTAAAAACCGGTGACCATTTTTGATTGTCTGATTTTTTAGTGAATCTGTGCTGTACATCATATCCAGCATATAGGAAATTTGCCCGGGAGATAGTATGGCTGAAAAGGTATTCGGCCATGTCTTTTGGGCAATCTCCTGTATAATGGGGAAATCAGCCTCAGATGCATTTCGGATGTGAATCATACGAATGTATTTATTCACAAATTTAATGAAGAATTATCGAATAATCTTTACATTAAATGCATTCATTCCTCTCTGTCCTCTCTCTATTTCAAAGGTGACCATGTTGTTTTCCTGAATATCTTCAAGAAGACCGTTTGCGTGAACAAAAAATTTCTCCTGAGTTTCCATCTCTTTGATAAACCCAAAACCTTTTGAAGTGTTGAAAAATTCAACTCGTCCCTTTCTGATGGGATCTTTTTCTTCATTTTCTCTTCTTGGGATAGAGACCTCAATTTTTGCTGCGTCAACTTTGTGTTTCTTTGTGGGATCGGGAGGTGTGTTTGTCAGCATTCCGTTTTCGTCTACAAAAGCAATCATGTCGTCAAATCCGCCACCTGGGGCGTTTGCTTTTCTATCTTCTTTCTTTTGCTGTTTTTCAACTCTTTTACTAAGTCTTTTTTTTTCTTTTTCTCTTTTGTTAAATGTTACTTGTGATTTTGCCATTAAGTGATATGATAAAATGATATAAACCGATCACTTTGACCGGTTTGGGATGTTGTAAATATACATTAATCAGGGATACGTAAGGTATATGACAGTATTCCGTTTTGCAAAGGTACAAATAAATATTTGTAATGGTTTGAATTGAACGTGATATTCTTAAATTTGTAGGAATCTATTATATTTTAAACTGTTCTACCAATAAATAATAACATATGAAAAAAACACTCCTTTTAACATTGTTTATAGCTGTTGCAACTCTTGGTTGTATTTATGCCGGAAATCCCGGCACTGTGAAGCCTCTGAATGAGAGCCTGCTTTTGAGATTCCCTGATATTCACGGTGAAAATATTGTATTCACTTATGCAGGAGATCTGTATATATCCTCAAATAACGGAGGGGTAGCCAGAAGACTAACCTCGCATATTGGTTATGAGATGTTTCCTAAATTCTCTCCTGATGGAAAAATGATTGCCTTTACAGGTCAATATGATGGTAATACTGAGGTTTTTGTTATACCTGTTGAAGGTGGAGAACCCAAAAGGCTTACTTATACTCCAACCCTTTCAAGAGATGATGTTGGTGACAGAATGGGTCCCAATAATGTTGTAATGGACTGGACACCTGATGGTAAAAACATTCTTTACAGGACAAGATCCTTTTCATTTAATGATTTCACCGGACAGTTGATGACTGTTCCTGTAACTGGAGGTTTATCTTCTCCTGTACCGCTAAAAAATGGAGGATTCGCCAATTACTCTCCCGATGGGAAACATCTGGCATACAATTATATCTTCAGAGAGTTCCGTACATGGAAGAGATATGCAGGCGGTATGGCCGACGATATAAGAATCTTCAATTTTGATACTAAGTTATCCGAAAAAATAACCGATAACGTTAATCAGGATGTATTTCCAATGTGGTCGGCAGATGGCGGCAAACTCTACTACATTTCGGATAGAAATAGTTTTATGAACCTTTACGAATATGATCTTAAATCAAAAAATACAGTTCAACTTACTCATTACAATGAGTATGACATAAAATTCCCATCTACCGGAGGTGACTACATAATCTACGAAAATGGTGGCTATCTGGTAAAATTCAATACTAAAACACAAAAGGAGGAGAGATTACAAATATTCATTGCCAACGATGTAAACTACTCTCGTCCGGAATGGAAGGATCTTTCGAAAAGTGTTCGTTCATACTCTTTGTCACCAAATGGAGAGAGAATTTTGGCAACAGCCCGTGGAGATATTTTTTCAATCCCTTCAAAAAGTGGTGTTACATATAATCTCACAAACTCAAGCAACGCCAACGACAAAGGGGCTGACTGGGCTCCTGACGGAAGTGGTTATGCCTATATCTCAGATAAAGAGGGTGAGTTTAATATCTATTATTATGACAACAGAACCGGAAAAGAGAAGAAGCTCACCAATATTAAGGGATATATCTTCGGTTTTGAATGGTCTCCTGACTCAAAGAAAATTCTTTGGAGCGAAAAGAGAAACACTCTAAATCTTTTGGACATTGCATCAGGAAAGAATATTGTAATTGAGCAATCCGGAATAAGCCCAATTAATGACTACAATTGGGCTCCAAATTCGGCTTATATTGTATATACCCGTCCCGGCAAACAACTGAGTACGTTGATGGTATACGATGTGAAAGAGGGAAAGAAGATTCAAATAACCGATGAGTGGTTTTCGTCATTTGCCGGTAACTTCAGCAAAGAGGGGAATCATCTTCTTTTTGTCTCAAACAGAACATTCAACCCAACTTACAGCAACACCGAATGGAATCATGCTTATACCAATATGAGCAAGATATATGTTTTGCCCCTGACAAAGGATGCATTAGTCCCTTTTGCTGCAAAAAATGACACAGTTGCCATTGTTAAGCAGGAGTCGCCCACTGAGACCCCTAAGGTTGCAGTAACCCCTTCAAAACAGGCATCACAGGTAAAACAGGCATCACCGCCAAAGGCAACTATTCAGGTTTACAATTTTGATAATATTCCTGCCAGGATTATTGAGCTGCCCGTAGCTCCGGCTTCATACAATAACCTTCATATGATAGGAAATCTAGTCTATTACAATTCCAGAAGAGGAACCAATATTTATGATCTGGAAGCAAAAAAGGAGACAGATCTGGGAGCTCAGATTATTTTCAGTCATGGTTATAAAAAGGCACTTGCTGTATCGGGTCCCGGAACAAATATTCAGGTTATTGATGTTCCTAAGGCAGCTGTAACTGTCAATAAACCTGTTTCACTTGCCGGAGTTAAAAAACTTGTGAATTATAAAGAGGAGTGGATGCAGATTTATAACGAGACATGGAGACAGATGAGAGACTTTTTCTATGCAAAGAATATGCATGGAGTAAGCTGGGATGAGGTTTATAAGAGATACGCAGTTTTGGTTCCCCATGTTAATCACCGTACAGACTTAACCTATCTGATAGGTGAGATGATTGGCGAGCTGAATGTAGGCCATGCCTATTCACAAAACGGAGAGAAGCCCGAGCCGCAAAGAATACAAACCGGGTTACTTGGGGCCCGTTTCTCTAAGGATAAATCGGGATTCTTTAAAGTTGATAAAATTATTGAAGGAGAAAACTGGAGTAAAGGGACAACATCACCTCTTACTGTTCAGGGAGTTGAGGTTAAAGAGGGTGATTATATTATTGCCGTTAATGGCACAAACTTATCTTCCTTTAATGATATTTACGAAACTCTTGCCGGAACTGTAGGTTCTGTTGTAGAGCTTCAAGTTAATAGTAAACCTGAAGTAGTCGGCTCAAGAAAGGTATATGTAGAGCCTATTGCCGACGAATCATCACTATATTACTTCAACTGGGTTCGTAATAATATTAAAAAGGTATCAGAGGCAACAAACGGTGAGGTCGGGTACATTCATATTCCTGATATGGGAGTTACGGGACTTAACGAGTTTGTTAAGCACTATTATCCACAATTGGGTAAAAAAGCTCTTATTATTGATGATAGAGGTAACGGTGGAGGCAATGTCTCTCCAATGATTATTGAGCGCTTGCAAAGGACAATAACATTCTTTACAATGCATACAAATCAAAGCGAGGGTTCATTAAACCCTGTGGGTACATTTGACGGGCCTAAAGTTCTGTTAGTAAACGAGTACTCTGCTTCGGATGGAGACCTGTTTCCATACAGATTCCAGAAAAATGGTCTCGGTACAGTTATAGGAAAACGTACATGGGGAGGAGTTGTTGGTTATAGCGGGTCTATTCCGGTAGTTGATGGAGGTTCTATTGTTACTCCATCTTATGCCCCTTTTGCTGCTGATGGCAGTGGTTGGATTATCGAAGGTGAGGGAGTCTCTCCGGATATCGAAATCTCTAACGATCCATATAAGGATTATATGGGAGATGATGAGCAACTTAACAAGGCAATTGAGGTTATCATGAGCAAAATGAAAGAGTACAAATATCTTCCTCCTATGATCCCTGCGTTCCCTGATAAAAGTTCAGGTAAATAGGGTACTGATTAAAATTAACAAAAAAGCAGCTTCCGGAGTGGAAGCTGCTTTTTTTTCAGAAAACTGCGCTGCAGCCTATGCAATTGAAACTATGAATTTGAAACTACTTTAATTTAATTTAACCCCCACAAACTGCAGCGAAGTCTCATGATTTTTGCGGAACCCAAACTTAGATAATAAAATTCATGGTTGCTTCTGTCGCGGGCGTTGTTATAAATTGTTTCGTTTCAGTAGCTTTTAAATAGCAGTAGTTTAGTTGATTAAAAAAATCTTGTCGCAAAATGTTTCAGGAATTTGTGTCGGATGCATCATCATTTTGCTGAATTTTTTTATGAATTCTTCCCTTTAGTGAGCGTATGCTTGACTGAGTTGTGTTTAAAAAATCACCTATTTCCTGATTGGTAAAACCGTCTTCACTCAGAATATAAATGAGCTTTTCATAGTCGGTAAGCCTGTCCATATTGGGAAGGTGAGAGTACATATCCATGAACTCATCTCGTGATGTTATTGATGCGAGTGCACTCCGGGTCATTAAATTTGCCTGGTCAATAACAGAATTAAGACTATCGAAGGTTTCGGATGAAACCCTTCTGCACCTGAGAGCCTCTTTGTAAACGCTGTCAATAAGCTGAGGCAATACAAATGAGGTGGTTTTGCATATTTCAGAAGTGATCCACAATCTTCTGTTATCCTGTTTAAAGTGAACCTTATCTTTTACGGCCAGAACAGCTTTGCGGTGATGTTTTTTTAAAAGCCGCATTAAAATGTAAACTGTGGCCAGAGAGAGGATTGTTGCCAGTATTAAGATGAATATGAGGATGGTTCTCTGGTTTTTAAGAGATTTGATAATTGCCTCTTTGCTCTTGATGTCATATTTTCTCTCTATCTCTGTTACCCTTTCCTGAGAAAATTTTGTAAATGCCTTAATATAAATGCCATATGCTTTTTTGTAATTTTCCCAGGCCTCTTTATAAATTCCTCTGTCAGAGTATTGATCTGCAAGGTATCTGTAGTAAAAATGGGCGTTTATTGATACGGAATCTTTAATTGCCGCAACAGAAAGTTTACTGTAGTGCATTGTGCTGTCAAGATTTCCCTGACGTTTAAAATTTGCAGCAACAAGATAATGTAATTGTGAATAGTTAACATCAAGTTTTGCTTTTTGAGCAATATTCATTGTCTTTTTGAGATACTCTATGGAAATAGTGTAGTCTGATTTTGCAGTATGATAGTAATATAGAGCATGGTTCATGTTATAAAAAAGGAAGGGGGGTAAATCAGTCTCGTCGGCAAAATAGATTAGCTGTGCTAGTGCATCTGAATATTGTTTTTGCCCGAAATGTATCCAGAACATTTCAAGCCTGCCGTTAAAAAGGGTTATTTTGTTGGCAGCCTTGCTACTCATTTCAATAGATTTATGTATGCTTTTAGCAGCCTCTTCTCTGTTACCTCTTGCGCGATACAATCTTCCCATATAAAGGTTGAGTGTTCCCCCAAGGTTATAATCTTTGATACCATTTCTGTTGTACAGGTTTTCGGCATCCCTTATCAGTACATATGCAGTGGAATCGTTTCTGTTTGAGTTGAACAGAGATATACCGTTAAATAACAGTGCTCTTGTATAATTATAAGTATCCTCTCTTGAGCGAAACAGTTCTGCGTGAATAAGTATTGATGTGTCCGGTTCTGATTTGCCGTTAAGAAACTCGTATGATATTTTTCTAATGAGTTTTGAATAGGTTCTGTTTTCTTCATTAAGAATCATATTGTCGATTCTGTTCAATGAATCAAGCACATCACCCGGAGAGGTGTAAATCAGTTTATCCAGATTTGTTAGTCTCTGATTGATTAATTTCTGGGATCCGTTCTCTTTCACAGAAGTACATGAAACCAGAAATGCGGCAAGCAAAAATACCAGGATCTTTTTCATTTCAATTTATTAGTTAATGCAAATATAGCTATTTGCCAGTATCTCGGCTTCATAAAGGTACCCACGCCCGAAAATATTGAGATGGTTAAGGATATGATACAATTTGTAGATATTTATCCTTGACTCCCATCCTGGTTTTAATGGGTATTCAGTGCGATACGAATCATAGAATTTTTGAGGAAAACCACCAAAGATCATGGTCATAGCCAGATCGGCCTCTCTGTGTCCGTAATAGACAGCCGGGTCAATTATTACTGCCTCTCCTTCCGGGCCACACAGATAGTTTCCACTCCACAGGTCTCCGTGAAGAAGAGATGGGGGCTCTTCACTATCTTGTAATATTTTGCTTAGGCTCTTTTCCAGGTTATTGATTCCATTTGTAAGAGATTTGGAGGCATACCCGTTTTTCTCAGCCATTCTGTATTGGAACATTAATCTTTTATTAATGTAAAACTCACACCAGGTTGTCTTTTCGCTGCCGGTTGCAATGTTTTTCTGAACGCTCTCTCCTATAAAATTGTCTTCAAAAAATCCGAACTCAGATGCTGATTCTTTATGCATCATTGCAAACGACTTACCGAAATTTTCAAAAAAAATATTGGAGTATATTCCTCTTTCGATTAACTCTGTAATTATGAAATTGTGGGTGCAACATGCAACCCGGGGTACTCTTATTTTGCCTGATTTAGCAATCTCTTGTATTCCGTTTGCTTCACAGTAAAACCTTTTGCTTTTGGGTCCGTATTTTATAAAATATCTTTTACCTCCCTCTGTAGTGATAATATGGTTTCCAATGTACAGATTATCAAAACTTAATGGGTGGTTTACTAAAGATTCACCAAGCAGTTTTTCTATTTCTTCCTTATATATCATACGCAAATTTGCTAAAAAATTGTTATTTTTGGATTATCAATCTTTTAATATGAATTTAAGAATATTTAGATATACCGCTCTTATTCTGATAACTGCGGCCGTGGCGTTGATTAGCTCCTGCGAAAAAAATCCCTTCAATAAAGATGATTACAGAAAGGTTATAATACTGTATATGGCTGCCAATAATAATTTGAGCAGTTATGCAGAACAAAACATTTCAACCTTGAAGGGTGGTTTTATTCCCGATAAAAACAGCAGAGACATTCTTGTTGTATATGCTCATCTGGCCGGCAGTAATCCTAAACTCACCAGGCTTTATAAAGAGAGTGACGGAACAGTTGTTGAAGACCCTGTTGCTGCCTACGAAGACCAGAACTCGGCTAATGGAGATGTTCTTAAAGCTGTTCTCAATAAGATTAAAACAATTTTTCCGGCTCGTGAATATGGGCTTATTTTGTGGTCACATGCAACAGGTTGGTTACCACAAGGATATTACAATTCTACATTTCAGGGTACATATTTTGAAGACCCTTATGCCGGAATTGTAAAAAGCTTTGGAGAGGACAGAGGTGTTGAAATGGAGATTAAGGAGCTAAAGTCTGCACTTCCATATCACTTCAATTTTATAATATTTGACTGTTGTTTTATGGGTGGTATTGAGTCTATTTATGAACTTAAAGACAAAGCGTCCTATATCGTTGCATCACCTACTGAAATTCTCGCAAATGGATTTCCATACAGAGACATAATGAACCCACTGTTCCAGTCAAAGTCAAATCTTGAGGAGGCTTGCAGACTCTTTTACGAATATTATAACTCTCTTTCCGGTGTACATCAATCTGCTACAATTGCTCTGTACAAGACAGATCAGCTTAAGCAGTTGTCAAATGTTACAAAAACAATTTTTAACAGCCACCGTGATAAAATTGCAACTTTAAACATGGGCAATATCCAGCCATATTTTCGTCTTAATAAAAGATGGTTTTGGGATCTTGGAGATTTAATTGAGGCGATAGCCACACCCTCTGAATACCAGAATTTTAACACTGCTCTCAATAATGTTGTTGTAGCAAAATGGAATACCGAGTATTTTATTGACATAAAAATCGAGAAATTCTCAGGCATAAGTACCTATATCCAAAATCCTTCGAACTCATTCCTTGATACATTCTACAAGGGATTTGACTGGAATTTTGATGCAGAGATGATTAAATAAATTCTGTGTTGCAGGGGTGCGATTTTTTTGTATCTTTGCGACCTCTAAAAAAGGAAACTTTTTTGGTGCAATGGGATCCGGTTGGTTCCGGGTTGAGTAACACATTTTAAATTATTATTATGAAGTCAATTTCGTTGAAAGGTAGTTCAAGAGAGATTACCAAAAAAACCGCTATCAAGGCGATGAGAAGAGAGGGTCAGATACCATGCGTACTTTATGGACCTGAAATCAAAAACATCCATTTTGCTTTGTCAGACAGAGATCTGATGCTGATTCTTAACACTCCTAACTCTTACATCGTAAATCTTGATATTGACGGTAAAACTTATGACGCAGTATTTCACAGTGCTCAGTTTCATCCGGTAACTGATGAACCTCTTCACATAGACTTCCTGGCTGTCTCAGAAACAAGGCCGGTTGTAATTAATGTGCCGGTTGTTATCAAAGGTAATTCTGATGGTGTACGTCAGGGTGGTAAACTCATTCTTACAACAAGAAAGGTTAAAATTTCAGCCGCTTTAAAAGATCTTCCCGATAATATTGATATCGACATTACAGACCTTAAGATTGGTAAATCAATTGTTGCAGGTGATATTAAACTTGAGAAGATTCAGGTTCTTACTCCAAAAACAACAATCATCTGCTCTGTTAAGATGACACGTGCTGCCATTGGAGCTGCTGCTGCCGCTGCTTCTGCTGCAGGTAAATAGTAAATTATAGAGTATGAGCTATCTGATTGTCGGTTTGGGAAACATCGGAATAGAATATGCTGATACTCGTCATAATATCGGTTTTTTAGTATTGGATGTCTGGTCTCAGGCATCCAATATTATTTTTGAGAGTGGCCGTTACGGAAGTATTGCCGAATTAAGATATAAGGGGCGGAAAGTTATTCTTCTAAAGCCTTCTACCTATATGAATCTAAGTGGTAAAGCGGTAAGCTACTGGATGCAAAAAGAGAAAATTCCTCTTGAAAATGTTCTTGTAATAGTAGATGATCTTGCACTCCCTCTTGGAACATTAAGAATGAGAAAACAGGGGAGTGACGGAGGCCACAACGGTTTGAGAGATATCACTGAAACTCTCGGAACATCAAATTTTACCAGAATAAGACTTGGAATAGGAGACAATTTTTCTAAAGGGAGGCAGGTAGATTATGTTTTGGGCAGTTGGAGTGAATCGGAGAGAAAACTTCTGCCGGAAATCTGCGATAAGACACGCGATGCCGCTTTATCATTTGTCACAATAGGTCCGGATAGAACAATGAATTTTTTCAATACAAAATAAGATTCACAGTGCTTTTTAATGAGCAGGCTAGACAAATATCTTTGGGCTGTAAGAATTTTCAAAACCAGAAGCGAAGCTGCTGATGCATGCAAGGGCGGGAGGGTTAAAGTTAATTCTACAGAAGCTAAACCTTCAAGAGAGGTTAAGCCGGGTGATTTAATTGATTTAAGAAGGGTAAATGTCAATTATAAATACAAGGTTATTCAACAGTTGGAAAACAGATTGTCTGCCAAACTTGTTCCTGAGTATATTGAAAATATAACTCCTCAGGAGGAGCTGGATAAACTTAACGCACCCAAAGAGAGCATTTTTATTTATCGACAGAGGGGCACAGGCAGGCCTACCAAGAAAGAGAGAAGAGACATAGATGATCTTCTGGATCAATATGATCCGAATGACCAACAGGTCTGAAATTTCGGTTTTTCTATACTTTGGCAGTTATCTCAAGTAGTGTACATTTTCCCTTAATAGAGTACTCGCCCATCTGGGCAGGAATCAGAATAACCTCTCCTTTTTTAATAGATTCAGACGAAATCCCATTCATCACGGTAGCATCACCCTGAGCGCAGAAATAGATAACAAAACTCGGAAATATATAGCTCATATTTCTGTAGGTATCGGTAATGTCTATCCGTTTGATTTTAAAGTATGGATTCTCTGCTGAGCCACCCTTAAAAATGACTTTGGATGTGTCAAGCTTCTCGTAATCAATGCAGTCAATGGCCAAATCGATGTGCATCTCCCGTGCTGTTTTAGGGTTGTGTTCTCTTCCCCAGTCGTAAACCCTGTATGTGACATCTGAAACCTGCTGTACCTCAGCTACTAAAATTCCTCCTGTTGCTGCGTGCAGTGTACCTGGTTTAATGTAGATGATATCTCCCGGAACAGGTTTGATAACATTTAGTGCGTCTACAATTGTCTCATCGTTGCATTTGTCGTAAAACTCCTGTGCGGTAAGGTGACGATTCAGTCCAAGATATACTTTGGCATCCGGGGATGCATCAAGTATGTACCAACACTCTGTTTTTCCGTAGCATTGGTGTCTTTCAATTGCTATTTCGTCATCGGGATGAACCTGTAGCGAAAGACTCTCTTTTATGTCAAGTATTTTAATTAAAAGAGGAAACTCGTTCCCGTATTTTTCATATATACCATCTCCCACTAAATCTCCAAGATAGGTCTCTATCAGGTCATTAATGTCATTCCCTTCAAGAAATCCGTTGGATATGTATGAGATATCATCCTGAACCCCACTCAGCTCCCAACTTTCACCAATTATGGCATCTCCGTTGTACTCTTTACCCGGCATTGTTTTTATGCTGTCTCCGCCCCAAACTCTCTCTTTAAGAATTGGGCTGAATTTTAAGGGATATAGTTTTGTCATAGTATTTGTTCATTAAGTATAGAACTAGTGCTGTATATATGAATGCCGCAATATATGAAATATAGTACCACATTCCGGGAATCAGATCGTAAAAACCTGTCTCTGCCGGTAATTCAGGGTAGAAAACAGTTATCAGGTATGAGAAACCGTTGTTTATAAAATGGATTAGTATTACTATCCAGATAGAGTGTGTTTTGTAGTAAATCCATCCCATCAGAAGGCCAAGCATAAATGCCGGTATAGCCTGCCAGGGGTTCATGTGCATTATACCAAACATTAGTGCAGACCAAAAAATTGCCTTCGAAGGTGAAATGTGCGTCAGTAATCCTCTCAATATGATGCCTCTGCAAAAAATCTCTTCAAGTATGGGTGCGAACACGGCAACAGCTATAAAGCTGCTTATCTTGTTTGATTGAACTTGCACCAAAAACTGTTTAAGGAACTCAGGGACATCCATCCACATTGTAAGGGGCTCTGTGATAATATTAAATGAGAAGACTAATGGTATTGTTAAAAGTATAGTAGCTATAACTCCTATTTTACCGAAGTCTGGTTTGTCAATTGGGACCGAAAGTGGTACATAATCGGTGTTTACAGATGTTTTTGCGCTGTTCTTAAGAGAGATACGAATTGCAATGTATGGAGGAATAAAAATCAAGGGGTACATTATAAGCTCTCCCCATCCTTTAAATCCAGGGAAAATAAGAGTTAGAATAAAACTTACCAATCCGCCTAAAATTGAGCCGGCCAAAGCAAGAAGCATTATTAGAATCCAGCTTTGTGTCAGGTCGGGAAGGTATGAAGAGTATCTTTTTAACATTGGTTGCTCTTTTGTAAAGAAGTATAATTAAACGAAAAGCGGAGTGGGGTAGACTCCCTGACTCACCAGTTCTGATATTTTTTTTGCAACAGCTTCTCTGTCCTCCTTGTATGTTACGCCAAACCATTTATCCGGCGTCGAGAGTACCCTGCATGAGGCATAATTGGTTTTTATAAGTTCGTTAACGATAAAAGGGATATAGAATTCAGCTTTAAGATCATCTTCTCTCTCTTTAAGAAATTCAGAAAACAAATTGTTTCCCTCTTTGAACAGGTCAGGGGTGAAACCCCACATATTCATTGACACTGGTCGGTTGGAGTCAATTATTACTCTTTCTCCCTTACTGTTATCTCCCCAAATTATATCGTTCTCATTTTTGATGTTATGGTGCTCCTCTACCGAGGTAAGGTATCCGGTATTGTTAACAAGACAGACTCCGCGCGAAACTACTCCCGATTCTGATAATGTGTTGCCGGTACAGAAACCTACCATTGAAAAATCTCCCTTTTTACCTTCACTTTTGGTTAAGTAATCTGCCAGAACGGCAAAGGAAGTTTGCCCGTAATAGTCATCTGCGTTTATTACGCCGAATGGTGTATCAATCAGACTGGCTGCTACCAAAACTGCATGGCCGGTTCCCCAGGGCTTCTCTCTGCCTTCGGGTACTGAAAATCCTTCAGGGAGCCTGTTTAACTCCTGCTCAATAAACTCGATCTCAATATTACCTGCATATCTTTCTCTGACACGCTTCTCAAAATCGGCTCTGAAGAACTCTCTCACAACAAATACAACCTTTTTGAAGCCGGCTTTTGCTGCATCATATACCGAATAGTCCATAATTGTTTCACCATTGGGTCCCACACCGTCAAGCTGTTTAAGTCCGCCGTATCTGCTTCCCATTCCGGCTGCAAGTATCAATAAAGTTGGTTTATTCATTACTATGTTAAATATTAAAATATTCTTCAACAAAATTATTATTAATTTTGTAAAAATTTGAACAATTGGGAGTAAAAGAGCAGTGGCACAATTTTGCGGATTCTCGCTTTGCCAGAGTTATTCGGAACAAATATCTTATTGCAACCGCAATTTTCGTGGTTTGGATAACTTTTTTTGACTCAAACAATCTGATTGATTGGTCAAAGGTGGTTTTAAACATAAGCGAACAGGAGTCTCAGAAAAAATACTATAAACAGGAGATCAAATCTATTGAGGAGAAACTTAATGAGTTAACTTCAAACAGAGACTCTCTTGAGAAATTTGCACGGGAGCAGTATATGTTCAAAGAGGACAGCGAAGATCTGTTTATTGTTGTCCCTAAAAAGTAAGCAGATCTCTCAGGTCATTTGAGTCGTAAGTCGGCCCTCCGTCACAAGGCACTGATTTATAGTTGTAGAAAAACTGATCGATTCCAAAAATCATAGCCCCTTCAATATCATTGACAAAATCATCGCCAACCATAAGTGATAGCTTTTTATCTCCACCAATAGCGTTCAATGCCCTTTTGAACAATATGGGTGATGGTTTGTGAACTCCCTGCTCTTCTGATATCATTACTGCGTCAAAGAATTTTGCAATTCCGCTATTCTCGAGCTTCTTGTACTGGACCTCTTTAAATCCGTTGGAAATAATGGCCATTCTGACTCCTCTTTCGTGTAACCCTGACAATACCTCAAATGCGTAAGGTGTCAGGGCTTTTTGCAAAGGCATACTCTTTAGGTACTCCTCTCCAAATTCAGCAGCCAAGACCGGATTGTCTACGCCAAACTCCAGTAGTGTCTGGTAAAATCTCTCTGATCTGAGGGCCTCCTTTGATAGATCTCCCTTTTCGTATCTAGCCCAAAGTAAATGATTGATATGATCGAACATTTCAAAAAAGTGATTTTTATCAATCTTAGAGAGGCCATATACATCAAGTAGTCTGAAAACATTATTTTTTGCATTTAAATCAAGATCCCATAGGGTTCTGTCCAGATCAAATAAAATATACTTGTATTCTTTATTTAGCATTATTCTTCTCCTCTTAAATATGACTTTTGAGAATAAAAGTCTATCATTCTGTTGATTGCCTCTGTGCATACAGGGCAGAAGCCTTCTGCTGTGTTTGATTTCATTCTGCAATCCAGATAGGGCCGGTATATTCCCTTAGACATGTAACCTCCCCCCTCAAAGAGCCCCGTTACTCCCTTGAAGGACTCTTCGTTTGGAGTTGGTACTGGTGTTCCCGAGAGGATTTTATCTCTCCATTTAGAGTCAAAATCGACAAGTGTTGTAAGGTTTGGTTCCCAGGGTTCAGTCTTAAGGTTGTAAAAATCTTCATAAGCTACTGCTGAACTGTAGTATTCATCACCTAGCCCGGCCAGACTGTGACCCAGTTCATGGACAAAAACAGCTGCTGACAGTTGATGATCTGACATACTTAGACCGTAAAAATTGAATATCCCTCCACCTCCGTATATATCGGTGTTAACAATCACATACATAGCATCAAAGTGCGATCCTGAGGCAGCTGCAGCTACAATTTTATGATTAGGTGCTGTTAGGTATCTGTCAATCCTGAATGTGTAGAAGTTTGAGGAAAGAACGGTGTTTTTCCAGATATCTTTATGAGGGATATCTGTTCCGGACTCGTTGGATATTGAATTGAGTGCCCATATGTTAATATCTGTTTTTCTCGATTTATAAGGTTCTGTGTCAAAAAGATACCTTGAAAATCGTAGAGCATCGTCTCTGAATTTATCCATTTGGTCCAGGGTGTATCCTTCTGCTATAAACAAGATGTCAAGTTTTACAGAGGGATCTCCGTTATAAAGAATTGTGTCAGTTTTAAACTGGTTCTGACGCTCTGCTGATATTAGTTTGTCGTTTGGGTCGACAGGAAACCTGCCTAACTCAGAAAATTGACCACTCTCTTTGAGTCTTTCGTAGAATATAACTGTAACCTTCTCCCTTGGATAGGGTATATGATATGAGCCGTTAAATGCCTTCTTAAGGGTCTTTGCTTCGGCTGTGGTTCTCCACTCCTGAAACAGATTATTAAACCCTTTTGAAAATATTACTTTTCCGCTGCTGTCTATAACGCTGAATTTGTACTCACCGTAGTTAAAGGGGTCTGTAAGGTTCTCTCTTGGACCGCTCCAGTATGGCTCTTTGTGCAACTCTTCAAGAAAAACCGACTGAGAATATGCATCTCCGGCAAAAATTACATCCAGTCGCAGTCTTTCACCGGTAAAGTGTGAATCATATCGTTCTCCGCTGTAAAGCGTTGTTGCAGTTATGAGCAGTGCGTATAAGATTATTGCTGCCCTAAAAGCTCTGTGAAAATAATTTATCATACTCCTGTGTAATTTTCCGGTGTTATTGCTCTTAACTCCTTTTTAACACTCTCATTTACATTTAGATTTTCTATAAACTCTGCAATTGACTCTCTGGTTATGCTCTTATTTGTTCTGGTGAGATCTTTAAGGGCTTCGTATGGATTGGGATATGCCTCTCTTCTTAGTATTGTCTGTATTGCCTCTGCAACAACAGCCCAGTTGTTTTCAAGATCTCTTTTAAGAGCATCTCTGTTGAGAATTATCTTGCCAAGCCCCTTTTCAATTGATTTTATTGCCAGCAGCGAGTGGGATATGGGAACTCCAATGTTACGCAAAACCGTAGAGTCAGTAAGATCACGCTGTAGCCTTGATATTGGAAGTTTGGCCGAAAGGTGTTCAAACAGTGCATTTGCTATTCCAAGATTTCCCTCTGCATTTTCAAAGTCAATTGGGTTTACCTTGTGTGGCATGGCTGAAGAGCCTATCTCCCCCTCCTTTATCTTTTGACGGAAGTACTCCATTGAGATATAGGTCCACATGTCACGGCAAAAGTCAATAAGGATATTGTTAATTCGTTTGAGGTTGTCAAAAAGAGCGGCCAGATGGTCATAGTGCTCTATCTGAGTAGTGGGGTAGGAGCGCCTGAGCCCAAGTTTTTTCTCTAGAAACGTCACTGCAAATGAGTTCCAGTCAACCTTAGGATATGCAATGTGGTGTGCATTAAAGTTGCCTGTTGCACCTCCGAATTTTGCAGCATGTGGAATCTTGTCAAGAGTTTCAAGTTGTTCTTTTAATCTGGTTGTGAACACCTCTATCTCCTTTCCCAAACGAGTAGGAGAGGCGGGTTGACCGTGTGTGCGGGCAAGCATTGCAACATCTCCCCACTCCTTTGACATTGTTGTCAGAGTTTCAATAACTCCTTTAAGATGAGGGACAAAAACCTGATTTATCCCTTCAAGCAGTGACAGGGGAACAGATGTGTTGTTAATGTCCTGTGAGGTAAGACCAAAATGTACAAATTCACGGTAAGCATGCAGATTAAGCCCTTCAAATTTTCTTTTAATGAAGTACTCAACCGCCTTAACATCGTGGTTTGTAGTTTTTTCTATCTCTTTTATCTCGTTCGCATCGGCCTCGGTAAAATTTTTGTAAACCTCTCTCAGCTGAGGGAAGAGAGATTTGTCAACACCCTTAAGTTGTTCAAGTGGTATCTCACAAAGGGCAATGAAGTATTCAATCTCAACCAGTACTCTGTATCTGATGAGTGCATATTCCGAGTAGTAAAGTGCCAGCTCTTTTACTTGTGAATGGTATCTTCCGTCAATTGGAGAGATGGCTGTTAATGTGGAGTTTTGCATAGTTGTTTAGCTTATGTGTTCTTTTTAATAGTTTCATATAGGGTAATCACCTCTTTTGCCTCTTTCACATCATGTACTCTGAGTATGTTGGCTCCGTTTAGGAGAGCCTGCAGATGTAATGCGGTTGTGGCACAAAGGGCTTCCTGGGGTTCTGTCGATAAAAGTTTGTAAATCATGCTTTTACGCGAAATGCCAACGAGTATGGGATATTCTCCTCCCTCACCATTGCTCAGTTTAAGCGCCCGGAGGTTGTTAAGAAGAGTGTAGTTTTGATCGATATTTTTTGCAAAGCCAAAACCAGGGTCCAGTACAATCTCTTTGATGCCTGCCTCTTTTGCCTTAACAATAAATGATTTAAAATATTGGGCAACCTCATTAACAACATCTTCGTACTGACATAAACTTTGCATCGTTTCCGGAGTCCCCTTCTTATGCATTGCAATATATGGCAATTCTAACTTTGCTGCCATTTGGAGCATGTTTTTATCGTCCTCTCCGGCAGAGATATCGTTAATAATGAAATCTCCAACAAAGTCGTAAGCTCTCTCAACGATTGATGATCTGAAAGTATCAAGCGAAAAAACAGAGGCAGGGAATACTCTGAGTATCTTTTTCAATGCCGGCTTTAGCAACTCCCACTCCTCCTCTTCAGATACAGTTACAGATCCCGGGCGGGTAGAGCAGGCTCCAATATCAATAATATTGGCACCCTGAGATAACATTAGTGCATACATCTCTTCAAACTCACCCTCTGTGAGACATCTGCTTCCGGAATAAAAAGAGTCAGGACTCAAATTTATGATGCCCATTATCTTCGGCACATCGTTCAGGATCATAACTGATTTACCGTTTTTATGATAAAATGTCTAACTTTGCTTTGAATCACAAATATACTACAAATATGTTATTGGTGCTAGAAGGTTTGGACGGAGCCGGTAAATCTACACAGGTTGCCCTATTGCAGAAATATTTCACAGAGAGAGGTGTAAAGGTGAAATTTATGCATTTTCCCAGATTTGATGCTCCTCTTTTTGGAGACCTCATAGCCCGGTTTCTAAGAGGTGACCTTGGAAGTATTGATCAGGTTCATCCCATGCTTATTGCACTTCTGTATGCCGAGGACAGAAGGGATGCCGCACCTCTGCTCAGGAGCTGGCTTGATGATGGTTATTGTGTGATTCTGGACCGCTATCTCTTTTCAAACATTGCATTCCAGTGTGCAAAATATTCAGATGAGACTCAGACCGAAGAACTCAGAGACTGGATTCTTGAGACTGAGTATAACCATTTTGGAATCCCCAAACCTGATGTTAACCTCTTTTTGGATGTTCCGCTCAGATTTGTAGACGAAAAATTAAACAAGACAAGAGAGGGCGAAGATAGAGACTACCTCAAGGGTAAAAGGGATATTCACGAAGAGAGTATTTCATTTCAGTCAAAGGTGAGGGATATGTATCTTAAGGAGTGCGAATCCGGCCTGTTGAAGAGAATTGATTGTTCAGATAATCAAGGTAATATGCTTAATGCAGATGATATATTTAAACTTATAACCCATGAAATTTCTTAGGGCAATTTCGAGACTTATTATCGGTCTCACCTTTATCTTTTCCGGTTTTGTGAAGATTATTGATCCTGTGGGTGCAGGTTTAATTGTAGAGGAGTATTTCAAGTGGCTGGGGTTTGGTGAATGGCATTTTCTGTTTCAGACAGTGGGTGTTGCTTTATCGGGTACCGAGTTGCTTCTTGGTATAGCTGTTTTGCTTGGAATAAGAATGAAGTATGCCTGTAAGGTAGCATTCTGGTTTATGGCCGGTTTCACGGTGCTTACTCTTATACTTGCGATATTCAATCCAATAACTGACTGTGGTTGTTTTGGAGAGGCTCTTAAGCTGACAAATCTTGAAACATTTCTTAAGAATGTGGTTCTGATGTTTTTTGCCACAATTTTATATTTTCAGAGAAACAAATTCATCCCTGTTGCTCCGGCAGCCTGGGAGTGGGGTTTTGCAGCTGTTTATGCACTAATGATAATGGGTCTTTCATCATATTCATACAGACACCTGCCACTTATTGACTTCATGGAATTTAAGGTTGGAACAAACGTTGCAAACAAACTGGAAAACATCCCGCTTAACACATCAGAGCCACAGTTTGAAACGGTTCTGATTTATTCGAAAGATGGTAAAAATCACGAATTTTCAATTGATAATCTGCCTGATTCAACTTACACGTTTGTAGATTCCCAGACTAAACAGACCAAAGGAAAGGGTTTTGTAAAACCTATGGATTTTGCGGTTTCCGATATACATGGCACTTATGTAACCGATTCTCTTTTAGCAATAAAAGGTCCTTTGTTCATTATCTCTGTGCCCTATATGCATAAGATTGGAGAGAAAAAGGCTCTTAGAATAAACAGGTTTATTGACTCTCTGAAAAGAGAAAATCTACCTTTTGCCATTCTCACCGGATCGGGTTGGGGTGTGACTGAAAAAACTACAAAAGCACATGGAATAGATGCAAATACATATCATACAGATTTCAAGACTCTTCTAACATTTAACCGCTCAAACGGAGGTGTTGTCTATTTTTATGATGGCACAATAACTAAAAAATGGTCATCTGCAGGTATGCCTTACAAAGAGATAGATTCTATTCTTGATGAAGACCCTGAATTGCTGGCAGCTAAGACAAGAATAAGGGAGCAGCTATCGGCTGAGATAGCAGCAGTTATTATCTTATTGATGATTGTAATTATGAGGTATGTTTGTAGAACAGTTTATATTCATAAACATTCTGAATCTGAGTGGATTGCAGAAACTGAAAAGTTGAAAAATGATAACGGAGAATAAAGAGCTGAAAAAGTTAAATACTCTGGGCCTTAAGGCTAAGGCAAGATGGTTTGCACAGCCTGCAGATGTAGCTTCGATAAAGAGGGTTCTCTCCGATACCAGGTTTAAAGGGATGCCTATTCTTGTGACCGGTTCGGGGTCTAATCTTCTTTACTCAAAGGATTTTAACGGTTTGTTGATTCGCCCTGATATTACATCGATTACTGTAACTGGTGAAGATAAAAACTCTGTTTATCTGAGAGCAGGGGCGGGAGTAAATTGGGATACATTTGTGGCCTACTGTGTTGACAGAGGATGGGGTGGGGTTGAAAACCTTTCTCATATTCCCGGGTGTGTAGGTGCCTCACCTGTTCAAAATATTGGAGCCTATGGATCGGAGGTTGCCGACTCTGTTGTTTCTGTTGAATTTATTGATTTGGAAACACATAAAGAGAGTTCTCTGTCAAATGATGAGTGCCGGTTTGGTTATCGTGACAGTATTTTTAAAAGGGAGCTCAAGTCCAAAACCATTATTACATACGTTACCTTTTGTTTGTCAAAATATCCTGTAATTAATGCAAATTACGCAGATGTAGCAGCGGAACTCTCAGGTCTAAAAGAGCCCGGATTATATGATGTAAGAAAGGCTATCATTGATATACGAAAACGCAAACTTCCTGATCCGGAAGTGATTGGGAATGCAGGAAGCTTTTTTAAAAATCCGGTAGTGCCTGAAGATATGGCCTTTAAACTTAAAAATGAAAATTCTTCACTGAAAGTCTTTTCTGCCCAAAGCGGTTTTAGTAAAATACCTGCGGCCTGGCTTATCGAACAGTGTGGCTTTAAAGGAAAAAGGTTTGGGAATGTAGGAGTACACCCAAACCAGGCACTTGTTCTTGTTGCCTATGAGGGGGCAACAGGTGAAGAACTTATAAATCTCGCTCATTCAATTCAGAAAAGTGTACTTGACAAATTCAGTATTGAAATTGAGCCCGAAGTTAATATTATTTAAATCTGATAAAATATTGAAAAGAGAGCTGTAAGTAACCTTACAGCTTTCTTTTTATTTCTACAATTGTGTATGCCTCAATAATATCGCCGTTTCTAACATCGTTGTATCCATCAATGTTAAGACCGCAGTCATATCCTGAAGCAACCTCCTTCACATCCTCTTTAAAACGCTTAAGCGATCCAAGAGAACCTGAGTAGATTACAATACCGTCTCGAATTATTCTGACTTTTGCATTTCTGGTGAGTTTGCCCTCTTTAACCATACAGCCGGCAATAGTACCCACTTTTGAAATTCTGAATACCTCTCTTACCTCTGCTGTTGCTGTTATCTCCTCTTTCTTCTCAGGAGCGAGCATGCCCTCCATACCATCTTTAACCTCGTTAATAGCATCATATATAACGGAGTAGAGTCTTATCTCAATCTGTTCTTTATCTGCTATTTTCCTGGCACTTGTAGAAGGTCTTACCTGGAAGCCTATGATGATAGCATTTGAGGCTGCTGCAAGTAATACATCGGATTCTGAAATAGCTCCAACAGCTTTGTGGATAACATTTACATGTACCTCTTCTGTTGAGAGTTTAATAAGTGAATCAGAGAGTGCTTCAATAGAACCGTCAACGTCAGCTTTCACAATGATGTTAAGTTCCTGGAAGTTGCCGATTGCAATTCGTCTGCCGATCTCCTCAAGTGTGATATGTTTCTGGGTTTTTAACCCCTGTATTCTTATAAGTTGTTCTCTCTTGTTGGCAATATCTCTTGCCTCTTTCTCATCCTCCATTACATTAAAGAGCTCTCCTGCAGCAGGTGCTCCATTGAGACCGAGAATTGAAACCGGTGTAGATGGGCCGGCTTCGGTTATCTTCTGACCCCTCTCGTTGAACATTGCTTTGATTCTTCCGGTTTGACTTCCGCTAAGAAGTATGTCTCCTATATGAAGTGTTCCCGATTGAACCAGTACGGTTGCCAGATATCCCCTTCCTTTATCCAGGGAACTCTCAATGATTGTTCCTTTGGCTCTCTTGGCAGGATTGGCTTTCAGGTCCAGAAGTTCTGATTCAAGAAGTATCTTTTCTAGTAGTTTATCTACATTAAGGCCTTGTTTTGCAGATATTTCCTGGCACTGGTATTTTCCACCCCAATCCTCTACCAGAAGGTTCATGTTGGCAAGCTGTTCACGAATTTTTTCAGCATTGGCACCCGGCTTATCAATCTTGTTGATTGCAAATATCATCGGTACACCGGCTGCCTGGGCGTGGTTTATTGCCTCTCTTGTTTGTGGCATTATAAAATCGTCAGCAGCAATTATAATAATTGCGATGTCGGTCACTTTAGCACCCCTGGCACGCATTGCAGTAAAGGCTTCGTGGCCCGGAGTATCCAGAAATGTAATCCTCTCTCCGCTGGCTATCTTAACATTGTATGCACCAATATGTTGAGTGATTCCTCCTGCCTCTCCGGCAATTACATTGGCTTTTCTTATATAGTCAAGTAATGAGGTTTTCCCGTGGTCAACGTGTCCCATTACCGTAACAATTGGTGGTCTTGTTACAAGATCTCCGTCACTGTCTTCCTCTTCCTGAATTGAATCCTGTATGTCTGCAGTTACAAACTCTACTTTAAATCCAAACTCTTCTGCTACCAGAACCATTGCCTCTGCATCGAGTCTTTGGTTAATGGATACCATAAGACCCAGATTCATACACGCCTCAATAACCTTAATGACGGCTACATCCATCATTATTGCAAGGTCATTTACTGTTACAAATTCTGTAACCTTGAGAGTTGAGCTTGAAAGTTGTTCAATTTCATGCTCTTCCTGTAGTTTTTGAGATGCATGATCTCTTTTGTCTTTTCTGTATTTAGCTCCCTTTGCCTTTCCTTTACCTTCGGTCATTCTGGCGTAGGTCTCTTTTATTTGCTTTTGAACCTGATCTTCGTCAACCTCAGTTCTTACCGGTTTAAACTTCTCTTTTGGGAGCGGTTTGCCGGTTGTGTTCTTTTTCTGAATGTTATTCCTGTCAGGTATTGGTCTGGCCGGATTGTTCTTAGACTCTTTGGAGAGATCAACCTTCTCTTTTTGAGGTTTTCTGATTCTCTCTCTTTTACCCTTGTGACTTTCACTTCCGTTTTGTCTGGGTTCACTTTTTTTCTTTTCAAATTGCGAAAGGTCAAGTGTACCGCTGATTTTTGGTCCTACAAGTCTCTCTACTTTTGTCTCGATGTGTTCTATCACAGGTGCAATATTTTGTTCTTTTTCTATTTGCGCTTTTTCGTCAGGCTTAACAGCAGTCTTTACTACTTCTGGCTTAACTTCACGAGTTGGTTCCTGCTTAACTTCGGTCTGAGGTTGTTGGGATATAACCGGAGGTTTAGACTCTGTTTGTGCAACAGGGGTAACCTCAACTTTAGCTTCAGACTGGATCTCTTCTTTAACCTCAGTCTTGATCTCTTCGTTAACCTCAGGTTTCACCTCTTCTTTAATCTCAGATTTTACCTCCTGAATAATCAAAGGTTTAGCCTCTTCTTTAATTTCGGGCTTTACTTCAGCATTCACATCTTGAATTACCTGTGGTTTTGCCTCCGGAGTTACTTCAATTGCTGCCTCAGCGTTGACTTCCGGTTTAATCTCCGGTTTAACTTCCGGTTTAATCTCCGGTTTAACTTCGGGTTTAACAACAGGTTCGCTTACAACTTTTGCTATGACAGTTTCCGGTTGGGGTTCCGGTGTAAAAATGTGCTTTGGTCTTTCATGGGAGGAAAGATCGATTTTACCAATGATCTTGGGAGTTGGAGGTTCTGCAATAGTAGTTTTGATGAATACCTCTTTTACAGGCATCTCATCTTCTGAGTCTGAATCATCATCTTTATGAGATTCAGCTTTATCGGTAATGTCTTTAACCTTGATGGCAACCTTTTTTGATTGCTCCTTGATGAGCAACTCTTTACCAAACTCTTTCTGAACAAGCTCGTACATTTCAGGTGTTATCTTGGTCCCGGGATTGGCCTCAATCTCGATTTTTTTACTTTTGAAAAAGTCAACCAGGGTCCCCAGCCCGATGTTGAACTCTTTGAGAACTTTGTTTATTCTTATGCTTTCGTTTACTGTCATATATTTCCTCCCTTCTTTTTAATCTATTCGAACTCCTCTCTTAGAATTCTCTGTATTTCAATAACTGTCTCCTCTTCGAGGTCAGCCCTTCTTACTATTTCTGAAACCGGCAGTGCAAGTACGCTCTTGGCGGTATCGCAACCGATAGATTTGAGAGCTGCAATAATCCATTCATCAATTTCGTCACTGAATTCCGTTAGAAGAACATCCTCTTCTTCCTCTTCAATATCTCTGAATACATCAATCTCCATTCCTATAAGCATTCCGGCCAGCTTAATGTTGCTACCGCCTTTACCTATTGCAAGGGATACATCTCCGGGTTTTAAAAATACTCCGACTCTCTTCTCCTCTTCGTTAATCTTAACTGATATAATTTTTGCAGGACTGAGAGCTCTTTGAATAAGAAGCTGCATATTGGCAGTCCAGTTTATGATGTCGATGTTTTCGTTACGAAGTTCCCTTACTATACCATGAATCCTTGACCCTTTAACACCAACACAGGCACCAACAGGATCAATTCTCTCGTCGTAGGACTCTACTGCAACCTTGGCTCTCTCTCCGGGTATTCTTACAATCTTCTTAATTGTGATAAGACCGTCAAATATCTCAGGAACCTCCTGCTCAAATAACCTCTCCAGGAATGATTCTGCTGTTCTGGAAAGAATAATCATCGGGTTATTGTTTTTCATCTCTACAGTAGATACAACTGCTCTAACTGTGTCTCCTTTTCTGAAAAAGTCAGATGGAATCTGTTCTGTCTTTGGAAGAAGAAGTTCGTTACCGTCCTCATCCATAACCAGTACCTCTTTTTTCCACACCTGATATACCTCACCTACAACAATCTCTCCGATTCTCTCCATGTATCTGGTATAGAGGTTTGCCTTTTCAATATCCATGATTCTGCCGGAAAGGTTTTGTCTCAGATTGAGAATTCCGCGCCTTCCAAAGCTGGAAAGCTTCACCTCCTCAACATACTCTTCTCCGATTTCGTAAGAATTGTCAATCTTCGAAACCTCTTCGTAAGAAATTTGTGTGCTTGGATCTTCTACAACCTCCACAACCACTCTGTTCCTCCATATCTCAAAGTCGCCTTTGTCTATGTTTATTATAATGTCAAAGTTATCGGCAGTACCGTACATCTTAATAAGCTGGTTACGGAAAACATCCTCCAGAACGCTCATCATTGTAGGGCGGTCGATATTCTTTAACTCTTTAAATTCAGCAAATGTGCTGATTAAATTTAACCCTTCCATATTAGGTAAATTTCTATTAAATTTTACTTGAAGTTAATAAACGGTTTTGTGCTTTTAATGTCGGAAAGAGGAAAAACAGATATAACTTCGATTTTTTCCTTCTTCTTCTTTCCCTCTAATTTTTCTAATTTATAAAATGTTAGCTCAATCTCTTCTTCTGTTGCCCTTGTAAGCAGGCCTGTCTGTTTTCGTCCGTTCTTAAGGACTACCTCGACATCTTTATTAAGGAATTTTTTGTATTGCTCAAAAACCTTAAACGCCTGGTCAAGACCTGCAGAGGTTACCGTCAGAGAATAATCTTCTGACTCACGATCAAACCCTTGCTCAATTATCTTGCTAATTGCCACACAGTTTGCTATGTCAACTCTGTCAAATGAATCGATTGTTACCTCAATGTCATTCTCTTTGCTGATTGTAATGTCTACGGGGAAAAGAGAGTTTTGTTGCAGATAATCTCCAATAAGAGCCCAAATATCTTCCTTTAAAATCATCTTAAATAAATTTAATAAATAAGGGGACATCCGTTGTCCCCTTATCTCTCTGTTGCTCTAAACCGTTGCAAAGATATTTATATTTTTGATTATAGGCAAAAATTTTTAATATTATTGTAATTTTACATCATGATAAGCAGATTCAAAATTATCAACGATCCGGTTCACGGATTCATAAACATACCATCGGGTACTGTACAGGAGATAATAGAGCACCCATATTTTCAAAGGCTGAGAGATATTAAACAACTTGGTTTTACTAATCTTGTATATCCGGGAGCAACACACTCGAGACTATCGCATGCCCTTGGTTCCATGCATCTTATGCAGGAGGCAGTTACTGTTTTACGCCTTAAGGGAGTTGAAATTAATGAGGTGGAGGAGGAGGCTGCCCTCTCTGCAATTCTGATGCATGACATTGGCCATGGACCCTACAGTCATGCTCTGGAGAACAATATTATAAGCGGAGTATCTCATGAAGAGATATCACTTGCTTTGATGAGGGAGATTAATGAGAGCCTGAACGGCAGACTGGATTTGGCAATTTCTATATTCGAAGGGAATTATGAGAAAAAATTTCTGCACCAACTTATATCAGGGCAGTTGGATGTTGACAGACTTGATTACCTAAAACGGGATAGCTTTTTTTCCGGAGTAGCTGAGGGGATGATTGGCCTTGAAAGAATCATTAAAATGATGTCTGTGTCCCATAATGATCTCGTAATTGAGGAGAAGGGCATATATTCGGTCGAGAAATTTCTTATATCCAGAAGATTAATGTATTGGCAGGTTTATCTTCACAAGACCGTAATTGCTGCCGAGCAATTACTCATGTCGATATTCCACCGGGCACGCACTTTAAGCAAATCGGGAGAAGAGTTGCCGGGATCGCCTGCGATTTGTTATTTCCTTTCCAGAGAATTTACCCCTGAAAGTTTCTCAACAAAAGAGGTTCTTGAGATGTTTACACGCTTGGATGATACAGATGTTATGTCTGCAATAAAACAGTGGCAGTATCACAAAGACAATATTCTTTCATTGCTGTGTAAAATGCTAACAGAAAGAAAGTTGCCAAAATTAATTCTCTCTGTAGAACCTTTTGGAGAGGCTCTTTTTAGTGAAGCATGCAATATATTCCGTGATGAGTTCAGACAATTATCCGGCAGTTTGCCAACAGATGATGAGCTGAGCTATTTTGTGAATATGGGTGAGGTTCTGAATAAAGGATATGACTCTGCGGAGGGCGAGATAAAGATAATTAACAAGGAAGGCACTACAAATGACGTTTACACAATTTCAGATATGTTATCGGCTAAAGCCTTTTCACAGATAACAAAAAAGCACTTTCTTTGCAGGGCAAAATTAAAATAAAGGATATGGAACTTACAGCTCAATATATAGCAGACCACATTAGTGGAGAAATTTCAGGTGATCCGGGAGTAAAGGTCTCTTCAGTTGCCAGAATAGAGTCAGCAAAACCAGGTACGCTTGCATTTCTGGGCAACCCTAAATATGAGAGTTTTTTCTATACTTGTAAAGCAAGTATAATTATTGTAAACAAGACCTTTAATCCAACAACTGAGGTTAATGTCACTCTGATAAAAGTAGATGATGCATACAGGGCAATTGCTGCTGTTCTTGATCTGTTCAACTCGCTAAAGTCAAACAGAAAGAGAGGACGCTCTTTTGGAGCAAAAATTGCCTGGAGCGCAAAAACCGGGAGGGGTTGCTATATTGGGCCGGGTGCCGTTATTTCAAAAAAGGCGATAATAGGCTCTAATACACAGATTTACCCACAATGCTATATAGGTGATGGAGTTGAGGTTGGCTCAAATACAATTCTGTACCCCGGGGTTAAAATATATGCCGGATGCAAAATTGGATCAAATTGCATTATACATGCCAATGCAGTTATTGGTGCCGATGGTTTTGGCTTTGCGCCGATGGAAGATGGTACCTACAAAAAAATTCCTCAGACCGGTAATGTTGTAATTGAAGATAATTGCGAAATAGGAGCTAACACAACAATTGACAGGGCATCTATCGGGTCAACAATTATCAGGGAAGGTGTTAAAATTGACAATTTGGTGATGATAGCCCATAATGTAGAAATTGGAAAAAACACCGTTATTGCAGGTCAAACCGGATTCGCCGGCTCAGTGAGAGTTGGTGAAGGGTGCATGTTTGGTGGACAGGTCGGGGTTGCCGGACATATATCCATTGCTAACAAAACTGTTATTGGAGCTCAGACAGGTTTAATGTCAAGCGTGAAGGAGGAGGGAAAGACTCTGCTTGGAAGTCCGGCTATAGATGCCAAAGAGTATATGAAAGCTTATGCAATGTTCAGAAAGTTACATAAAAGATAAGTGAAATTTTGTAACTTTGTGGGTTATTAAGAGTGAACCAAATCTGTATGCAGGCAAACCAACAGACAATCAAGAATATCTACACTTTCACGGGCAAAGGATTACACACAGGCAGCTATGTAACAATGCGCCTTGTACCGGCTCCTGAGAATCACGGTATAAAATTCCGCAGAACTGATATTGAGGGACAACCCACAATTGAAGCCTCTGCCGACAATGTAAAATTTACCGACAGGGGTACCGTACTGGAGGCCTCCGGTGCAAAAATATCTACTGTCGAACATGTGATGTCTGCCCTGTATGCCCTTGGTGCCGATAATGTACTTATAGAGATTGATGGAGAAGAAGTTCCGATTCTTGATGGGAGCACGGCTCCTTTTGCAGAGCCGGTTGCATCTGACGGGCTTGTTGAGCAGAGCGCTGCAAAGAGAGTATTTGTTGTAAAGGAGAAGATTCATTATAAAGACGAAATAACCGGTTCTGAAATAACAATTTTTCCCGATGATACATTCTCCGCCGATGTGATGATAGACTTCAACTCAAAGGTACTTGGAACCCAGTTTGCCCGTTTTACTAAAGATACAGATTATACTAAGGAGATTGCACCATGCAGGACATTTGTCTTTATGCACGATCTGGAGATGCTCTTTAAAAATAATCTTATTAAAGGAGGGGATATTGACAATGCAATAGTTATTGCCGAGAAATCTCTTACAAAAGAGGAGATTGCTAATCTTAGTAAAATTTTCGACAGCGAACAGATTAAATCTGTAGAACGAGGGTATGTCAATATTGACGAACCAAGATTTTCCAATGAATGTGCAAGACATAAACTTGCCGATTTGTTAGGTGATTTAGCCTTATCGGGAGTAAAAATAGTTGGTAAGGTTTCTGCTGTGAAACCGGGACATAAAATAAATACTAAAATTGCTGCTATGATTAAATCAGCTGAAAAAGAGAATTCAAAATTGCCTGATATTCCGCGCTATAATCCGGATGATGTGCCTGTAATTGATATTGCGGGTATTAAAAACCTACTTCCACACAGGCCTCCTTTCCTAATGGTTGACAGAATTATTGAACTAGGACACGACAGAGTTGTTGGTATAAAGGCTATCGGAATTAACGAAGGGTTTTTTATAGGACACTTTCCTGATGAGCCAGTGATGCCCGGTGTTCTGATTATTGAAGCTATGGCTCAGGTTGGAGGTATTCTGGTGTTGTCAGACCTTGATGAACCTGAGAAATACTCAACTTATTTTGCAAAGATTGACAATGCAAAATTTAAAAGAAAGGTTGTACCCGGAGACGTGCTCACAATTGTTCTAACATTAACTGCCCCTTTGAGAAGGTCCATTGTGGCAATGAGAGGTGAAGTTTATGTTGGAAATGCCCTGGCCTGCGAGGCAGATATGGTTGCCCAGGTAATTAAAAACAAGGAATAGTTATTTATGAATTTATCTTATATACACCCCGATGCAAAAATAGGGACCAACGTAAAAATTGACCCTTTCTCCTATATTGCAGGGAATGTCGAAATTGGTGAAGGGAGCTGGATAGGTCCCCATGCAACAATTATGGACAATGTGAAAATCGGGAAAAATTGCAGGATATATCCGGGAGCAATTATCGGAGGTGAACCACAGGATTATAAGTTTGGTGGAGAGTTAACTTTTGTAGAGATAGGTGACAACACAATAATTCGTGAGTATGTTACCATCAACAGAGGAACACTAACCAGCGGCAGAGGAACAACCAGGGTAGGGAATAACTGTATGATTATGTCCTACGCCCATATTGCTCACGACTGTCATATTGCCGACAATGTTGTACTGGTAAGTTATGTTGGAATTGCAGGTGTCTCTGATATTGACGAATATGTTATAATCGGCGGACACTCCGCAGCACATCAGTTTACAAGAATCGGAGCACATTCTATGCTTTCCGGAGGCTCTATGATAGGAAAAGATGTTCCCCCATTTATTATCGCAGGAAAAAGGCCATTGGCGTTTGGCGGAGTAAATGTGATAGGCCTTAAAAGAAGAGGTTTTTCAAACGAGAAAATTGATGAAATCAGAGATATTTACAAGGTGATTTATAATAACGGCCTTAATACAACTGATGCATGTGATAAAGTTGAGGCAATGTTTGATGAAACACCGGAAAAAAGGATGATTGTCGATTTTATTCGTACCACTAAGAGGGGCATTATCAGAGGGAGCGTTGATACCATTGACGAATAAGATTCATATGGCACTGCTGACAACAGCTTATCTGCCGCCCGTAGATTATTTCAGGGTAATAGCAAGGGCAGATAAGTGGGAAATAGAGCAGTGGGAAAAATATCAGAAACAATCTTACAGGAGCCGTTGTCACATTTTAAGTGCCAACGGCCCTTTATCTTTATCCATCCCGGTAGATCGCTCGGGAGGGCATTCAGTACCTATTAAAAGTATTAAGGTTGATCATTCGGTTAACTGGCAAAAAACACATTGGGGGGCAATTGTTTCTGCTTATCAGTCATCTCCCTTCTTTGAGTACTATAAAGAGGATTTCAGACCCTTTTATGAAAACAGAGCTGAGACCCTTTTCGAATTCAATACCTCTCTAACCAAACTTTTACTAGACTTATTGGGTTTACCTTCGGAAATCTCTTTTACCGACTCATTTAAGGGAGATAATCCGACAGATGACTTTCGCTTTTCAATTCATCCAAAAAAAATATCTCCCTTTGAAGAGGAGAATAAAAAAGGGCGATACCATCAGGTATTCGCCCATAAATTTGGTTTTAAAGATAATCTCTCTGTTATTGACCTTCTCTTTAACGAGGGGCCGGAATCACTAAGATACCTTTAGTTGACTAAAATCTGAATCCCAGTGTCATAAGTACCTTCCATCCCGAAGACTCAAGTGTTGCAACAGGTGCAGCATGATTAGTGTAATCTTCGTAAAGAGAGTAACTTTCATTAGTATTAAGCCTTTTCTGGAATGCCACATCAATGAATGTGCCTTTGCCCGATCTGTATCCCAAACCTGCTGATACATATTGAACATCTGAACCGAAACTCTTTTCAGGATTGCCATACTTTGTATAACCACCCCTGATTGCAAACGCTTCACTTGCCCTAATTTCTGCACCGGCTCTCAGAATACTGGTTGACTGAAAGTTATCCTTTATATATTTGTTGTCTTCCCTGAATTCAAATGGATCTCCCGATTCTGTCATCATTTTTATAGTTGAATAATCAACACCTTCATAATCGACGCTCAGAATACCTACACTCCCAATGATGTATGAGGCACCAAGGTTATATCTCATTGGAGAGTTTATTCTGTAACTGTACTCACCATATGGTGATAATACCTGACTTTTGTAGCCGTCAGAATATTTGGCATTTATCTTTTCATCCCACTCATCTGTCATAAAACTCCAGGTTGGAGTAGCTATACTCGCCCCAATTCTGAGTCCGTCGAACGGTAATGCAATAAAACCAACCTTAAGGTTAATACCTGCTCCATTTGTGTTAAGACGATAGGCATATGAAAAACTCTCAAACCTTGAGTCAAAATCACCATTATTGACTGCACTTTCGGAGTATCTCTGATAGTCGTAGAAGCTCAATGTTTGAACTCCAACATTTGCTCCTATGAAAAATCTGTCTGATATGTTGGCTGAGGCATTGAATGCAATTTCTGACATATTTCCGCTTCTTTCGCGGAAGAACTCCTGATTAACCGGACCACCCATTACTATCTGAAGTCCTCTGATATTTTCTGTTGCACCAATATAATCTTCATCAGAATCGGGAAGAGGATCCAGCAAGTTGGAATTCCATGCAAGAATGGCTTTCCACGGAGCACTCCTGAAATCATAAAACGGATTCCAATTGTCTGTTATGTCAAGACTGGCGTTGTGTATCCCCCCAAGACTCTCGGCAAGGCTGCCCAGCCAGCTTGACTGTGCATTGACCCCGGATGTTACCGATCTTGATGAAAAGTTATTTAATTTATTTACAGCTACACCAAAACTTATGCTTTTTAAGCCATAGGGTCTGTCAGAAACAGGAATATGACCTACAAAACCAAGATTCGAGATGCCAAATTTTGTCCATCCTTCATTTTCACGGTTGCCAATATAGAGAGTACTGCTTTTATCGTGAGTTATTGCAGGTGTTACGGCAAATTCAGAATATCTGTAAATACCTGATGCTGCAGGGTTAATACTAATTGCGTATGTGTCTCCTCCAAGGGATGTAAATGCATTACCCATTGCCATAGACCTTGCAGTACCTTCGTATCTGATCTGTGAGTAGGTTAATGCATCCAGTGCTCCCTGTGCAACAATAACATTTGAGATTATTGTTGCAACTATGATAAATAGTGTCCTTTTCATATTTTAAAATTACCTTCTGTAAGTAGATCCGCCTCCGCTTGAAGTACTACTTGATGAACCGGAACTGCTACTTGAGCTTGTGTTTGATGACGAGCTTGTTGATGTAGACCCGGTTGATACAGTACTTCTGTTGGTAGTAGTAGATGTATTGTAGTTACCGAAAGGATTTCTTGAAGTTTGGTTACCGGAACTTCTTGAAGTTTGGTTACCGGAAGTGGTTCTTGAGGTCTGGGTCTGTATGGCTGCCGGACGATAATTCCTGCTTTGAGAAGCCTGGGAGTTATCCCTTCCGGTATTGGTTGTGCCTGACGTTTGTCTGGTTGAAACAGAAGGTTGTCTGACTGTACCGGTTGTCTGACCCCTGTTTGACTGGGTTTGTCTTACACTCTGGTTATTACCTGCGTTATTTGAATTTCTGTTTTGCTCAGAGTTGCTTCTGTATGCCTCAGTGTTTGTTCTCCTTACTGTACCTTCGTAGCCGCTTCTGTTAACCTCACCAGTTGTCCTGCGAACAGCACCGGTAGATTGATTGCGGTTAACTTCGGTTGCACCTCTGTTTACTTCACCTTCAGATCTTCTAACTGTTCCTGTTGAAGCAGTTCTGTTAACTTCTGTATTGCCTCTGCGCTGGAACTCTTCTGATGTGCGTGTGTTACCTGTGTTGGTTCCGAGACCTTCCTGTCTGTTTTCTCTCCTGTAAATGCTTTCAGAGCCTGTATAAACATTTTCACCTCTTACCTGCTGAACCCTTGCAGTACTTCTTCTCATATCTGCCGAATTGAGGTTGCTTTCACCTGAAACAGATCTGATAGTTCCTCTTTGAGGGTCTCTTCTGTCGCTGTAGTATTCTCTCGAACCTCTTCCTGATCTGTTATAATCAATATATTGTTGCTCCCACCAGTTAAAACGCATGTTTGAATACCACCAGTAGTTTGAGCCACCATAATAATATGAATCATAAAAAGGCCATGGTTGGTAAAAATATGAATACCACATAGAACTCATTCCAATAAATGGATCTATTGAGAAGTAGTGGTGCGGAAGGTAACCGTAATACCATGGATTATAGTATCTGTAACCGAAAGGTGTGTATCTGTTGTATCCAAACATTCTTCCGTAAGCCCTCCAGCTGTATGGGCTCCAGTAATAATCCCATGGACTATACATATTATCCCACATAGAGTTCATGTTTATTGTAATCCTGAAATCAGGGGCATCGAATTTTTTGAGTCTCTCTTCGAAAGATTCACCCGGATTTAGAATTATGTAGCTTTTCTCCTCATCAAGGTTTACCTCAACGTTGCCGTACTCGTCTGCATAGAGGGGTTCGACAACTCTTCCGTTGATGATTGCCTGCTCAGATGTATGTGTCTTCTCTTTCAGTTGAGCAAGTTCCTGATCTTGACGGGTATCTACAACTACGTATTTGTTTGAACCAGGTTTCTGGTAAACTGCATCATCGAAGGTCACGGATGCATATTTTGTTGCAGTACCACAAGAGCTGAGAAATAATCCTAACATTATAGGAATGATAATTGCCTTTTTCATCGTGTGCCTCCTCTGTTTTAAATTATTTTGTACTTTTGTGCCTTTATTACAAATGTAGTCAAAAATCATACCAATTTGGAATGTATTTTCAACTATTTATCAGATTATTGTAAATTAAATATAAGAAAATGGCAAAAGAGATTGTCAACAGAGAGGAAAATTACTCACTTTGGTACAATAACCTTGTTACTAAGGCAGATTTGGCGGAAAACTCCGCAGTGAGAGGATGCATGGTTATTAAACCTTATGGCTATGCCATATGGGAGAAGATGCAGGCACAACTGGATAAGATGTTTAAGGAGACAGGTCACGTGAATGCATATTTCCCGCTGTTTATTCCAAAATCATTTTTGAGCAAGGAGGCAGAGCATGTCGAGGGGTTTGCCAAAGAGTGTGCGGTTGTTACACACCACAGACTTATGGCCAATCCTGACGGACCCGGGGTTGTGGTTGACCCTGATGCCAAACTTGAAGAGGAGCTTGTTGTAAGACCCACTTCAGAGACAATTATATGGAATACATACCGTAACTGGATAAAAAGTTACAGAGATCTTCCTATTCTGATAAACCAGTGGGCCAATGTAGTTCGCTGGGAGATGCGTACCCGACTCTTTCTCAGAACAACAGAATTTCTATGGCAGGAAGGCCATACTGCCCACTCAACAAAGCAGGAGGCAATAGAGGAGACAGAAAAAATGGTAAACGTCTATGCAACATTTGCCAGAGAGTTTATGGCTATGCCGGTTATAGTGGGAAGAAAAACAGAGAGTGAAAGGTTTGCTGGAGCACTTGATACGTTGTGCATTGAGGCATTGATGCAGGATGGCAAGGCTTTGCAGGCAGGCACATCCCATTTTCTTGGACAGAATTTTGCCAAAGCTTTTGATGTGCAGTTTGCGAATAAAGAGGGTACTCTTGATTATGTCTGGGCATCTTCATGGGGTGTTTCAACAAGACTGATGGGTGCATTGGTTATGGCACACAGTGATAATAACGGTCTGGTTTTACCTCCAAAACTTGCTCCAATTCACGTTGTTATGGTTCCTATCTTTAAAACCGATGAGGAGCATTCAAGGGTAATCGAAAAGATGGAGTTACTTAAATCCAGACTGGAAAAACTTAATATTACCGTTAAGATTGATGACAGAGACAACCTCAGGTCGGGATTCAAATTTGCAGAATGGGAGCTGAAGGGTGTGCCTGTGCGGGTAGCCATGGGGCCTCGTGACCTTGAAAACGGCACATTGGAAATTGCACGAAGAGATAATCTGACTAAAGAGTCCAGAGAGTTTGAAGGTACCGAGAATCATATTTGTTCGCTTCTTGACCAAATTCAGGATAATATCTATACAAAGGCTCTCAAATTCAGAGAAGAGAATACTATTAATATAGATGACTACGAGACATTTAAGCAGAAGATTGAAGAGGGTGGATTTCTTATGTGTCATTGGGACGGAACAGCCGAAACAGAGGCAAAAATCAAAGAGGAGACAAAAGCTACAATACGCTGCATTCCTTTAGAGGGACCTTCACCAGAGGATGGTAAATGTATCTACAGCGGAAAACCATCTGTAGGAAGAGTAATTTTTGCACGTGCATACTAGTAATAAAGAATTATATTTTTAATTTTACCAATCAGTATAATTACATTTAAGATGGCAGCAGACTTACCGTCCGGACAGCAGAAGATACTGTCGGGATTAAACAACAAATCACAAATTAAACTTGGCGTCTTTAATCAGACAGCCGAAGTTTTTGCACAGTTGAAGGAGATTCTCAGTGAAATGAGTAATGACCTGAACGACCTGTTGGATAACAATGACAGAAGGGTTCGCCTGGAATACAGAGACAGAGGCAAATTTGAAGCAGAGCTTAAGTTTGCAGATGATGTTCTCATTTTCAGCATGCACTCCGATATCTTCCTGTTCGACCGCAACCACTCTGTATGGAAAAGCGATTATGTTAAAAAAGAGCCTCTGAACGGATTTTGCGGAATTATTAGTGTATACAATTTTCTGGCAGATTCACTCAAAGATAACAGGTCTGAAGACCTGGGCTATCTGGTGGCAAGAATCTTCGTTAACAGAGACAAACAATTTCTGGTTGAGGGCAAACGGCAATCTGACAATGTCGTGAGCTCATTTGGCAGCAAGGTTCTGGGAAGAGATGAGCTGGTATCTGTTGTTGAAACAGCCGTTCTCTATACATTGTCTTTTGACTTGCTGGTGCCACCATTTGATCTTGTAAAGGTTGCAAGCGTAGAGCAGATAAACGATAAAATTGAAAGTTCTAAATTACAGACCGGTAAAAGGGTAGGTTACAAGTACAACACAGATGATGTGCTTGACGAGGGTTAATTATTCAATAACTTTTAAACAAATATTTTAATAGAATGCTTAAGAGGTCTTTATTTGTTGTCATTTTTCTTACATCTTGCTTTTTTACAGCGTTTTCACAAGAGGCTCAACCCAAAAAAGAGCTTAGTGTCGCTCATGAGCTAAGTGTTATAATAGCTTCGAAATATAAAATACCCGAACTTACGCCTCCACCTCCGCCTCCAAGCAGATGGACTAAGGGAACCCTTTTGCAGCTTGGTTTTTCGCAGCTGTCTCTTACAAATTGGGCATCGGGAGGGCTTGACAATATTGCTCTTAATGCTTATGTAAATGTTTACCGAAATTATACTTTCGAGCAAATGTTTTGGGAAAACCGTGTTCAGATTGGCTATGGTTTTATCCAGTCTTTTGGCGACAGATATAAAAAGAGCGACGATAAGTTTATTCTTGACAGCAAGGTGGGTTACAAGGCGTTTGAAAAAATATTTGCCTCAGCTAGTTTTAATCTGAGAACACAAATGTCAAATGGTTACACATATCCGGCGAATGCTGACCCAAGGCTGGTTTCCGGGTTACTGGCACCGGCATACTTCTCACTTGGTGTTGGTATGGACTACAAACCTACAAAACCCCTATCCATAAACTTCTCTCCGCTTACCGGAAATTTAGTTGTGGTAAGAATTCCGGAACTTAGAACACGCTACGGAAATAAAATAGATCAGGGCGCAAAACTGGAGTTGGGAGCACAGTTGAAAATTGAATACAAGAACAAGGTTCTGCAAAATACAAACATTAATTCTACTCTTAACTTCTTTTCGGATTACCTGGGTACTCCAAAAAATATTAAGGTGTATTGGGATCTATTTGTAGATTCCAAAATAAATAAGTACTTTTCTGTCAACCTAAGGACCAACCTCGTCTATGATGACGATATTTTGATTGCAAACAAAGAGGGAGAGCTGGCACCAAGGTTACAGCTTAAAGAGATATTTTCCGTTGGATTCTCTTACACATTCGGCAATTTTAAAAAATAATGCTTTTAAAGTTTAAAGAGTCCCTTTCAAAATTGACGGGACTTCAGGAGATTCACCCGGCTTCACCCGAAAATCCAAAAATCTTGGTAGCGGTGAGTGGGGGGATTGACTCTATGTGTCTTGTTCACCTTTTTCACCGAATATTTTACAGAAATTTTGCTATTGCAACGGTTAACTTCTCTTTAAGGGGGGAGGAGAGTGATGGTGACGAGGAGCTTGTTAGAAGTTGGGCAGAAGAGAGAGGCATAGAGTATTTCTCAAAGGTTTTTGACACCATAGAGTATTGCAGGGTTAAAGGAGTATCTACTCAGGTTGCTGCAAGAGACCTTAGATATAGCTGGTTTAACTTGCTTATGGCAGAGCACTCTTTTGATTATCTTGCAGTAGCACACAACCTTAACGATTCAGTTGAGACCTTCTTTCTCAATATATTAAGAGGGACGGGAATTCAGGGATTAACCGGAATTCGCCGAAAAAACGGAAAAATCATAAGGCCTTTACTCAGTATTACACGCAGAGAGATTGCTGAATTTGTCAAAAGAGAGAACATCCCATTCAGGGAAGACAGTTCAAATTCACAAAGTTACTATTCACGAAACAGAATCAGGAACATGGTATTTCCTGAATTTGAGATGATAAATGCATCTTTCTTGGGTACTGTCGAAAAAGATATGGCAAATGTCGAGGCTGCCGCCGATATTCTGGAAGAACTTTACATTGTTAAAAAAGCTGAATTACTTGATTGTAAGAGATCAAGAATAGATCTTGGCAGACTTTTAAAGGAGAGAAGGCCTGATTACTGGTTATATATGATATTATCGGAGTATGGCTTTAATGCTGACCAGACAGAGCAAATTTATAGCTCACTGGAGGGTCAGCCGGGCAAAGAGTTTCATTCTGACAGCCATCTCGTATTAAAAGACAGGGAGTATCTTCTTATTTACCCAAAAGGGGTTGCCAGAGGTGAATCCCGTGAATTAAATGATGCAGAAAGTAGATTATCATATGCGAACGGGCAGGGGCTTTCACTTGCTGAATTTGAAGAGAGGCTGACCGATAAGCAGGATCATACTGAAGCTGAAGCTGAGACTGAGGTTGAGACTGAAATTACAATCGGACAGACATTAGAGTCAATTGGTGATATTCTTGATTCCAATTCAGAAGAGGTTGAGGTGCATGATTATGATAATGAGTTATTTAAGGTTTTACTCAAAGGGAGCAGAGAGCTAAAGGAGTATGCGATACTTGGATTTCTGGTTCGTATTTCTGTTTACCCCAAACCTGCGGGCTTTAAGTTTAAGGATGGACCAAGAAAAATAGAATACACTGCTGATCTTTTTGGTAGTACAGACATATCTGCTGCCGCAGCAGTAAGAATTAACTACAAGGTCAATGAGCCATCTCTGTTGCTGGATGCCGATCTGCTCGAGTTTCCGCTCATTTGCAGGAGATGGTCAGAGGGGGATAAATTTATGCCATTAGGGATGACCGGCTATAAAAAAGTGAGCGACTATCTTACAGATATTAAAATGGATAAGGTTAGCAAAAGTTATCAGCCTGTTATGACTTCGGGGGATAAAATTGTTGCACTTATTGGCCAGAGAATAGATGAGCGGTATAAAATTACCGCTCATACCAAAAACATTCTCGAAATCACAATAATCAACTAATCTGCCTAGTTCTCAAAAGTTAGATTGAAAGGCAATCTTGCGAAGTGTTTGATTCCACTCTCATTCCTGAGATACATATAGGCATTATCAATTAACATTTCGGGATTTGATACCGCTTTTGCAGCATATGCTCCGTCAGAGATCATCTCCATCAGTTTGTCAAGCTGAGTCTTCTTCACAGGATACTCAACGATTCTGTAGGTTTCAACTCCACTTGCAGTTGCAGCTGAATTAAGCGCCTCTTTAAGGCCTCCGCGCTCATCAGCCAAGCCAATCTTAATGGCATCCAGCCCTGACCAAATTCTGCCCTGTGCAATTTCGTCAACCTTTTCAGGTGTCATCTCTCTTCCCTCAGCAACAAGATTGATAAAATCGGTGTAGATCTCCTCAATTGCTGCCTGAATAAATGCTATCTCTTTGTTTTCAAGAGACCTGTATCCTGACATCATATCACTGTAACGGTTTGTTGTAACTGTTTCTGCATTAATATGAAGATGTTGCTTAAGTCCTTTTTGGATATTAAGAGCCGCGCTGAATACTCCTATTGAACCTGTAAGTGTAGTATTGTTTGTGATAATCTTGTCTGCCTTGGCAGCTATCCAGTAACCTCCGGATGCAGCATAGTCACCCATACTTATAATAACCGGCTTTTTCTCTCTTAGCAAAGCAAGCTCTCTGTCAATAATATCTGAGCTCTGAGCAGATCCGCCCGGGGAGTTTACTCTGAATACAACAGCTTTAATTGTACTGTCTTTCCTTACTTTTGAAATATGTTCTATGAAAGAGTCTGAAGCAATGTTTTCGTCAGATTTTCCCATAATTATCTCACCGTCGGCATAAATAATTGCTATTTTGTTCTTCTCCTTAAAGTTTACCTTTTGTGTAGCCTTTGAGTAATTGGTTGAAGAGATCATTTTGAGATCTTTCTCATTCTCTACACCAAACAATTTAGCCAATGTGTCTACTAGTTTGTCTTTATACATAAGACCATCTACTATGTTCTCTTCCAGAGCTTTTGTTGCTGAGTGCAACTCAAGATTGTCAGCCATCTGGTTGATTCTCTCAGGAGTAATTCCTCTTGCGGCAGAGATATCTTCAACCCAGGTATTCCAGACTGCATCTATGTATGACTGAATCTGCTCCCTGTTTTCGCTGCTCATTTTATTACTTATAAACTGCTCTGCGGCTGCTTTAAATTTGCCATGGCGGATAAGCTGAACCTCCAAACCTGCTTTATCGAGCAGATCTTTAAAGAAAAGTGAGCTTATGCTTAAACCTGTCAGTGGAGCCATTCCACCCGGGTTCATGTAGATTTTATCTGCAGCTGTTGCAAGATAGTAAGCCGGCTGTGAGAAGTTGTCGGCGTAGGCGATAATTGGTTTGCCACTCTCTCTGAATCTTACAAGTGCAGATCTTATCTCCTCAACGTGGCTAATGCCTGCATTAAGATTTGTTACATTCATGTAAATGAACTTGATAGCCTTGTCTGATGCTGCTTTGTCAATTGTCTCAATAAAGTTTAACAGACCCTGGGTTTTGGATTCGGAACCTCCGAAAGGGTTGAACATAGCAAAAGGGTCCTCAACAGATTGCTCGGTTATTTTGGTTCCAAAGTTTAGTGACAGTACGGCCGATTTTGGAACAACCGGTTTTGCGCTGCTCGACAGGGTGGCCATTGAGCCGATTACCCCAAGCAGAATAAAAAAACCGAGCACCATTGCAAGGAGTGATCCTATGAATGTGCCGGCTATTATTTTCAGAAAATTTTTCATATGTCCGTTAATTACAGTGTTAATTCAACAAATTTAGATTAATAAACGGACTTGAGCAAAATCTATTAGATATGTTTATCTGAGGGAGGCCTTACTGAATATATGTTCGGGAATTGGCTGGTCAAATTTGATAGATATGGTAACAAATTCGGTGCCTTTACCATCTTTAAGCATGTCTTTGTAAACAACTTTTGAAGGGTACCAGCGATTCTGAATTCTTTTTACTTGGGTGAGTTCAACCCTTTTGAGCAGTTGCCCGCTCCTGGCATACATCTCCTGTCTGAGCGGGACATATCTCTCTGCATCAATCCACATTTTTTGTTTGTAGTACGCAATGTCGCTTACTTTGGCAACAAGTTCCAGTACTAATACATCTCTTTTCTGCAGAGTGTCTTTTCCTGTTACTGTTACATTGTAAACATCACTCAGTTTTCTGTCGTCCATCATATCTTCGTAGGAGAGATCAGAGCCCATTACCGATTGCCTTAACAGGTGTCCTGAGATCTGAATTGTTCTGTCTGCTGATGGGGTGTATATCCACAGTTGTCCTTCCAACTTAAGCATTTTGGTTCCGGCCTCTGAAGCAGGAGTAAGATATTCAGTAAAAGATTTTTTATCTCCTTCTGTCCAGCTTCTTGAGGTTATTGTTCTGCTTGATCTTCTTCCGTGAATAGTCATTGCAGATTCAATAATTCTGTTTTTTGAGGAGAGGTTTTGGTCAACTTTCTCAAGAATCTCTTTGCCATTCTGCCCTGTCATCTGCAAGGAGATTAACGCCAATGCAGTTATGAGAGTAGTTCTGACAATTGGGCTGTTATTATTTATTATTCTTTTCATTTATTTATAATTTAATCGTAATCTATAAAGGTTCTTGCAAATTATTATAGACTTTATTTATTGTTTCAGACTTCAAGTTCATTAAATAGTTTGGAAGTCTGACGTTTGTATATGCCAATCCCTGCCAGAGCATTACCCAGTACCATTGAGAATATTCCCGGTATAAACCCAATGTAATAGGTTGTAGGGGTGATATGCGTTCTGACAACAGTTGGCATCATCATGGTTGCGTTCTGCATCATGCCTCCCAGATCTATTCCGTGTACATTTATGTAAAAAACTACAGGTAAGGCAATTGCCACTCCTATAACTGAGCCGATTGTACCTATCATTAGTGCTTCATAAAGCAGTGAACGGTAGATATGTCCCTTGTCTTCTCCCATTGCAAGCCTAACTCCGAATTCGGTGTATCGCCTCAGTCCTCCCAGAAGCCCTCCGTTCCAGAGAACTATTGCCATAGCAGAGACAAATATGAAAATCATAAGTCCGCTTACAGCGCCAGTGTAGTCAAGCATTTCTGCCATTCCCGACTGATCTCTCAGGGTGATCATAATAGGTGCAAATTCATCGGATTCACCATTTGAGGCCTCAATATTCAAGGCATTAAATCTGGTTTTTATCTCCTCTGCACCCTCAATATTGAAATACCTGTCAGGAAGAAAACCTAAAATCTCTCCGGTTGCTCCCTCCATTCCAAAGGCCCTCTGTGCATCATTTATATCCATGATTACAGCTCCTCTGTCAATCCCTGTAGCTCCGAAAATAATGGTGCCGGAGATGGTGAGGTTATAAAAAGCGAAACCACCCTCCATTGTTGATCCAAAAAGTGTAAAACTCTCTCCCGGATTTATTGAAAATTTCCTGGCCAGATCCTCCGTAATGAGAGCCTCTCCCTCTTTCGAAGGCATTACTCCTCTTACCAACGAGCTTTGAAGGTTGAACCTTTGCGGCTCTTTTGAATTGGTGCCTAATAGATCAATTCCCCATCCGATTACCGGACCCTGACCACGAGTCTCTCCAAGTGAATCGGGGAAATCTGCCAGTGCGCCGAATCTAATACGTTTTACCCAATCTACTGTGGGTTCAAACTCTCTAAGCTGAGTAATAAGAGACTCTGCATCCAGAATCGCAAGGTCGTTGGGAAACTGCTCTGCATCTTTCGCATATGCCTTTGTCATCACCTTTACCTCACCGGTGTTGAAATTTGCATTCATCTCTATGGATTCACCCATAACTCCGGTTAGCCAGCTGTACAAAAATACTGTTAGCAGTGATCCAGTTGCCACTACTATTATTGGCAGTAAACTTCTGCCTCTGTCTTTGAGTATTCCTTTCAGTAAAAACTTTTTCATTTCTAGTTTTTTTTGAACCGTTAAACCAGTTTGCCTCTGAGTGCATCTGTAGGCTTCATTTTTGAAATCCTTTTAGTAGGCATATAACTTACTATCAATGAAGATAGTACTACAAGAAGAACTGTTGCCATTATCATGCCTCCACCATAGTAAGGGGTAATTTTATCTGCTATTGCAACTCCGGCCTGGTCGGCGTTTGCCGGCATCGGGATACCGTTTCTTTGAATCCATAAAAGGAGGGGCATTCCCCATGCCATACCCACAAGAATAGCAAGAAATGAGTGTGTTGTCCCTTCAATCGTAAATAACCTTACAACTCTCATTCTTGTCATACCCAGTGCAATGTAGGTTCCTATCTCTTTTTGCCTTCTGAAGATTGACAATATTTGAGTGTCAAATATTGCAAGGAGAGCGATCGCAAGTAAGAGGGATGATATCACCCTTGAACTTCCTTTTTTCGCTGCCATAATATCTGCCAGGTCTTTAAGAAGTGCCTTATCATCTTTATAAACCCATTCGGTCTGCTCAGGCAGGTCAGTTGCACTGGGGGAAATTACAGCGTAGGTTGCCTCTCCTGTCATAGAGGTAAGTTCCTGAAGCTTTTCCAGAGGAATCCAGATTTGTCCTGCGTCAATGGTTGGAACTGTTGTCTTGAAAACACCTGTTATAGTAACCTCTCTGGCATCAAATGTTCCGTTTGTATCACGCCATCTTACAAGCACTCTCTCTCCCTCTTTAAGTCGTAGGTTTTGAGCCATTCTGTTTCCGATAATGGCGGGAATATAGTATGGGTCATCTGGGTTATCTTTAAGCAGATGAGATGGTATAGACAATATTTTTTGATTTGGACTGACTCCTTTTAATAGAATATTGACCAATCTTCCACCCGGATAACCGGTGGCTTGTGTTATAAGTACGGGAGTAGCCATTTCATTCTGTTCGAGGGCTAAAATTCCCTCCTCCATTTTGGAATGGGAGTCTGCGAATGTAAAAGGGTCGTATGGGTTGTAATCGGGATGCCAGTATTGACCGGCTCCTGTCTCCCATGCTCTTGTGTCGTTGGTTGCCTGCATATTCCATCCGTCAAGCATTCCGTTATAAAATATTATTATAACAAAGGCAATGGAGAGAACCGTAACATTTAGCCAGGTTCTCAGGCCTGAACCCAAAAGGTTCTTTAGTGCCAATTTAAATTCCAGCATAACACAAATATTTATTTGGTGATAATTTGCTCATCTTTTTCAACCATACCGTCTTTGAGATATATGATTCTGTCCAGATACTGCATCACCTTTTCGTCATGTGTAGAAAAGATAAATGTGGTTTTAAGCTCCTGATTCAAACGTTTCATTGTCTGAACTATATGGTGAGAATTTTTTGAGTCAAGGTTTGCTGAGGGTTCGTCTGCTAGTACGATTTGTGGCTTTTTTACCATTGCTCTGGCAATTGCAACTCTTTGACATTCACCTCCCGAAAGGGTTGAGGGTCTTGAATGGGCTCTATCTGCCAGTCCAACCCACTCAAGCGCCTCCATAACAGCTTTTTTTCTTTTGTCTGAAGGCATTTTCTGGAGTAAAAGGGCAAACTCAACATTGTCAAATACAGAATAGACAGGTAGAAGATTGTAGGTTTGAAAAATAAATCCTATCCCGTAATTTCTAAGAGCAGCTGCCTCTTTATGAGATAATTGTCCTATGTCTTTGTTAAGGACAATCGCTTTTCCTTCTGTAGGGATGTCGAGTGAGCCGATAATATTAAGCAGGGTAGTTTTGCCCGATCCGCTGGGACCAACAAGCCCGGCAAATTCGCCTTTGCCGAATGAGAGGTTGATTTTGTTTAGTGCTTTAAACTCTGTCTTGCCGGCAGGGAACCTCTTTGTTACATTCTCCAGATTAACTACGTTGTTATTCATATATTTAGGAATTAAATGTTGTCTGAAAATTCTTTTACCTTTTTGTTGAGTGTTTGTGAGTATATACTAACATAAACTGAATTCCGTTTCCGCTATAAAGTGATGTGCCGGTGGAGACTAAAGGAATATCATTATTCATTGGATTGACATACCCCATTACATGGAATGAGAAGTTTTTAATGTTATGCCTCCAGTTTGCAAAGTTGTAGAGACCTCCGTTTTCCCAGTCGTAGTATAGTATGATGTTTAAATTATCTGACATGCTCAGAGGATAGTTTGCAGAGAGAGCAGAGATATTGGCTCTGTTAGAGAATTTAAATGCGTCTCTGTCAAAAGATATAATCAGATGTTCAAAGATCAAATTAAGCCCGTTGCCAATGCCAAATGTATAATCTGCACCTATATTTACCATGTGCTGATTAGTAAACATTCCTAAGTCCTGACTTTTATTAACCCATGACGCCTCAACCCACAAACCTATTGTAACGTCAAACTTGGCATCAAGACCTAGTCTGTTTTCTGGGATCCCATTAAGCTCAGGGAGCAGTCTGAATTCTGTTGAGGATGGAAGCAAATCGGCCTTTCTGTGATGAAAGGTAAGTGCTGCTTCTCCGGATGGGAGTGCTTTTTGAAATCTTCCTCCATATTCCGGGCTCTTTTGTGATGTGATTCCAATATCGAATCCTCTTGATTTGTTGTTGCCGTACAGTACCCAAAGCCACAGGTTGGAATTATCGGCAAAAAAGTATCTTCCTAATCCTCCCCACACCCCATCAGTAAGTTGAAGGGGATCTCTTGAATCCATACTGTCGAACCACATTAGTGGCCGAAGAATTGTTGCTGATCCGAAATTTATTTTTTGAAGTCCAACGCGTAGTTCAGACCTGTTTGTTGCGATCTTTCCCCATCCTCTGTATAACTTTATGTCTCCATCCCATCTGCTCATCTCTCCCTTTCTGAAAAATTCGGCGTTTGAGTAGATGTTGGCTGCTGCCTCAAATTCATACCTTAAATTATTCTTTCCTGTAAACTTATCTCCGGCCTCGAAGTTGAACTGAGGTATATATCTTCCGCCTAAAGTGATACTACTTGCGGTTCCTATGTTTGCCACTCCGCTTAGCTGACCTTTGTATGAAATGATTGGATTTTCCGATGCCCCTGATTGTGAAAATGTAATACCCGGCAGCAGAGATAATACTAAGGTTAAAACTGTAAAGAGAGTATATATTGTATGTTTTTTCATTTTGGATTTACATATCATTTTGGTGCAATTCCGTATGCCATTATCCTTGTAAGTTCAAGTATTAGCTCCTGAGGGTTTTTATACAATCCGGTCAGGTATGGGTCGTTAAGCACGGTTGTCATGTTTTTGCTTAACGAAAGTAACAACTCGGGTTTGAAATCATCCCTGAAAACACCTCTTTTCTGAGCATCCCTGAATTCATCAATAATGCCATTCCATGCATCTGTACTCCTGGTCATTACATAAACTTGTAGGTCAGATCCTATATCATTATAAACATCCTCTATGAACACCTGACTCATCTCCTGAGTTCCTTCTGCTTTAAGTGCAATTATTCTCTGCATTCTTTCTGAGGCAGGGCAGTCCGCTTTGAGTATCTCTCTGAATTTAATCATACCATCATCAATCAAATAATCCAGCACCTTTTTAGCAAGTTCGGTTTTATTAGGGAAAAGCCGGTAAAAGGTCATCTTGCTTGCTTTTGCCTTATCGCAAATCTCCTCAACAGAGACCTTTTTAAAGCCAAATTTCCAGAAAAGCTCCTTTCCGGCATTTAGAATATGAGTCTCTTTTCGTGATTTTATCTTTTTCTCCATAAATGAGCCAATTGAAATATGTATTACGAAATATGACGCAAAGTTACTAAAAAAGTAATATATGCAAATATTAGTAACAAATATTTTTTAAAAAATCATCTTTTTCACTTTTTTTACCTTTTTGTATATGAAAATTTAGGATTGCTTTTCAAATGGCTCAATTTTTGAGAGTTGGAAATTTATCTTGGGCCGGAGGAGAGAGTAACTGAGAATCCGTAAACCTTAATATATAATAAGTGTGAAATATAGAGAATGCTGTTTTACAGCAGTTGATCCTATTTTTTAAACTGAAACTCTCCTTAAATTCAATTATATGAAACAAATTCATTGGTCCGGTATCCTTTCTGCAGCTTTAATAATCTTCGTTGTAGCTTCGTGTGGTACAGAAAGTGAAACAAGCCAGGGTGATATTCAAGTTATTGATCTTGTTGGCGCAGTTGGAAAAGGTAAAATTGTCAATATTAGTGAAGTTGCTGATGATATCAAATATGTTGCCCTAGAGACAACCGACAATTCTCTTATAGGACAAAGGGCCCGTGTTCAAATTATAAACGGCCGGATATATGTCATCTCTTCACAATATCTCTCTTTTGATATTAAGGTTTTTGATATTAATGGCAAATACCTGTTCACCTTTAACAAGATGGGAAGAGGGCCTGAGGAGTACTCTCTGATGTCTTATGTTAAAATAGACAATGTTACAGGTGGTTTTATGGCGTTTGACATATTCTCACTTATGTCTAACTATACAATGACATCCTTGTGTGTTAAAGAGTATGACAAAGATGGTAAGTACATAAAATCATATAATTTGCCCGTCATTAAGCCTGGAAGGCTTGAATCTATCAATAAGTTAAATGAAAATCTGTATATATCGTCTGTAGGTGAAAAAAGTTTTGAGCCGGTGTTAATTCATGGAATAGCATATGACACTCTATCAAATGTTTTATTTAAGATTCCGATGGCCACAGTGCCTGATTATCTAACAAATGAGACCATAGGACGAAGAGTAGAATCGAGGGATGCTAAATGGGAAAAACAATATCTCACTTGGTCTCCATTAATTAAAATTTTCAAAGATGTGGCAAGGTTAATTTATAAATATAATGATACCATTTTTACCCTTAATCAAAAACTAAACTATTATCCCTCTTTTGTCATTAATTACGGCGACTATAGAAACAACTCACCTGATATATATAAAACACCAATAACAAAGAATGATTATATAACCATTGACTATTCAACTTTTGTTGAATCTAATCGGTTTATAATGATGAAACTCTATTTAAGAGAGAGTGCTCATGAGCCTTATGATGAACATATTCAGACAAAAAGAAACGATGTAATGACCCTTAGACGCACTGACTGCTATGGTATGTTCGACAAACAAACGGGTCAATTTAATCTACTCAACCAACCTGTTAAAGGCAAGTTAGGTATAAGAGAAGATATTAATAATGGCCCTCTTTTTTTTCCTACAGATATATCGGCAGATGACCTTGCTTCAACAGTATACTCAGCTTTACAACTCATTGAACATGCCGAAGTATATGATGTAAAAGGTGATCTGAAAGAGCTTGTCTCAAAACTTAAAGACACCGACAACCCTGTAGTGGCAATCGCAAAATTCAAATAAATCTATGTATATGAAACTAAATCAATGGCCCCGGATTATAACTGTAACAGCAATTTGCTGTGCAGTTATCTCTTGTAGCTCAAATAGTGATAATTCTCGTAAAGGTTTAATTGATGTAGAATCGGCTGTCGGAAAGGGCAGTGTAGTCAATTTAAGCGAAATTGCTTCGGACATAAAATATGTTCGTCTTGAAACAAAAGCAGAATCAGTAATCGGGAATGTCTGGAACGTAAAACTCAGCAAGGGGAAAATATATGTCTCTGACAATAAGTATACAATAAGTATCTTTTCTGAAGATGGTAAGTTCATTAAAAAATTCTCCAGAGTGGGAAGGGGGCCTGAGGAGTATGTAGATATAAGTACTTTTCAGGTAAATGACACAGATGGGGGAATTGAAATTCTGGACAGGTCTGGCAGAATCATAAGGTATGACGCAGAGGGTAATTTTATTGAAGTTATTGATAAACTGTACCAAAAAGCACGTTCCCAGTCTTTTGTGAGAATCTCTGATTTTTTTATATCAAGTTGGTATATAAATAGCCGCTCTGAAGATCAATCAGAAACAAAATATGGAGTGACTGCTTACAGGGATTCTTTGGATATTTTGAATGAGAAGACGATTACCTCTTATAGTGGAATGAAAACTCAACAGATTGACGGAGGGATGATGGTATTTATGAGAATGGACCCTCCTTCTCTGATTAAATATAAAGATGAAGTTAAGTTTATGGTTTCGGAGTGTGATACTATTTTTGGAATCGACAGTAAAGGCCAAATTTCGGACAAGTATGTCTTAAGTTACGGGAAATATCAGGCTCCCAAAGGAATGGATTTTGACTCGTTCACAAATAATGAAACAAGTTTTATTACATTAGCTACAGGTTTCAATGAGACAGAGAGACATATGCTTTTCAATTTCAACCTAAGAGCATTGGCCCCTGAACCGATTGTAAGAACTAGCAAGGGGCGTGACGGGAAAGAGGATGTTAATAAGAATACAAATGTCTATGCGATTTTCGACAAGAGAAAGGGAGATCTCAAATTTCTTAATCAACCTCAAAAGGACAAAACAGGATTCAAAGAGGATATAATAGGTGGGTTTCCGTTCTGGCCAAGATTTACCGGCAATCAGGGAGAGCTAATAAACTTCAGAAATGCAATTGATATAATTATTGAGGCAGAAAAGAATCCCGATGATACATTTATGAATGAACTTGCCTCTATGCTTACCGAAAATGATAATCCTGTGATAATAATAGTAACACCCAAATAAACAGGAATATATGAAAATTTATAGATTTCTGATTATTGTTGCAATAGCATTATTGACAACAAACTCCTGCAAAACTGATGTTGAATTGCAAACAGGAGAAATCAAGGTCATTGACCTTGCAGGAGCAGTAGGAGGGGGTAAAATTGTGAATATTAGTGAAGTTGCAGACGATATTAAATATGTTGCCCTAGAGACAACCGACAGCTCGCTTATAGGAGCCAAGGCAGTTGTACAAATCGTAAATGGACTTATCTATGTTACATCCAGAGGTGTAAATATCAGAGATGTTAAAGTTTTTGATTTAAACGGAAAGTACATTTTTACTTTTAACAAAGCAGGACGCGGTCCTAAAGAGTACTCTCCTTTGTCACAATTTGAAATTGATCCTGTTACAGGTGGCTTTAATGTTTACGGATTATTTCCAAATGAAAAAGCTTTAAAAGAGTATAACAAAGATGGAGATTATATCAGAACTGTAAAAATTCCGGTAATTGAAATCGGGAGTCTGGAGGCCCCTAAAAAAATTAATCATAATTGTTATATCTCGTCAGTCGGGAAATTGTGTCGCGAAAATGTCAAAGTTCACGGTGTCGTATTTGATTCAGTTTCAAATATTTTATTCGAAATTCCGCTTTCAAAAGCTCCGGATTATATGCCTAAAGAGTTTGTTCAGACGATGATGGGAGAGAATGGTCCAGTTACCGGAGATAAGGCTTATAATACTTGGTCTCCTACAGTTTACATTGTTAAAACCGAAGCAAGATTAATAAATTCTGCTAACGATTCAATATTTACTCTCGACCAGAACCTTAATTATTATCCATCGTTTATAATTAATTATGGGGGTTTTATCAATAAATCTTTTGATAGAAAAAATATTACCCTGACAAAAGGGGATCATATCAGCCTTGATCCACAATATTATATTGAAACTACTCGATTGATAATATTGAATTTCTTTATGAGAGATTATGCGCATGAGCCTTATAATGAGTATGTTCAAGCAAATAACAGAGTCATAACTGTCCCAAAAGCTAATTGCTACGGTATTTATGACAAACAGACCGGGTTTTTTAATCTTATGAATCAACCTGTTAAGGGAAAACTAGGCTTCAGGGAAGATCTTAAAAATGGACCTCTGTTTATTCCGGCACACATTTCAAAAGATGATCTTGCATCAGCTCTCTTTAGTGCTGTACAAATAATTGAGCATGCAGAAGTATATGATGTAAAAGGTGAGTTAAAAGAGATTGTCTCAAAGCTGAAAGATACAGACAACCCTGTAGTTGCAATTGCAAAGTTCAAATAAATCTATGTATATGAAACTAAATCAATGGCCCCGGATTATAACTGTAACAGCAATTTTCTGTGCAGTTATCTCTTGTAGTTCAAATAGTGATAATTCCCGTAAAGGTTTTATTGACGTAGAATCGGCTGTCGGAAAGGGCAGTGTAGTCAATTTAAGCGAAATTGCTTCGGACATTCGTTACATACCACTTGAAACAAATGCAGAATCAGTAATTGCGAATGTCTGGGACGTAAAACTCAGCAAGGGGAAAATATATGTCTCTGACAATAAGTATACAATAAGTATCTTTTCTGAAGATGGTAAGTTCATCAAAAAATTCTCAAGAGTGGGAAGGGGGCCTGAGGAGTATCTAAATATAAGTATATTCAATATTAACGACAGTAATGGTGAAGTTGAGATCATGGAAAGATCTGGCAGAATCATAAGGTATGATGCAGAGGGTAATTTTATTGAAGTTATTGAAAAATTATTACCAAAGATAAATCCTCTGTCATTTGTGAGAATCTCTGATTTTATTGTATCAAGTTGGTTTAAATCAAATCGCATTGAGGGACAGATGGAGTTTAAATATGGGGTAACTGCTTATGTTGATTCTCTAAATATTATAAATGAGAAGATAATAACAAGTTTTAGCAGTATGAAAATGCAGCAGGTAAATGGAGGAATGTCTGTATACATGAGAATTGATCCTCCTTATCTGATGAAATTCAGAGACGAGGTTAAGTTTATCGTGGCTGAGTGTGATACGATTTTCGGGATTGACAAAAAAGGGGATATTTCAGATAAATATGTCTTAAGTTATGGAAAATATAGTGCTCCCCAAGGATTGGATTTTGATACATATAACAATAATGAGTTAAACTTTATAACTTTAACTACCGATTTTTTTGAGACTGACAGATCTCTACTACTTAATTTCAATTTGAGGGCAATGGCCCCCGAACCGATTGAAAGAACAAGCAATGGTCTTGACTGGCTGGGTAATGTTAATAAGAATACAAATGTCTACGCTACCTATGACAAGAGAAGAGGGATCCTCACTTTTCTTAATCAACCAATAAAAGGCTCAATGGGTTTTAACGACGATATTAATGGAGGGTTTCCTTTCTGGCCGAGATTTGCAGGCAATCAGGAAGAGCTGTTAAGTTATATAAATGCACTTGACATAATTCTTGAGTCTGAAAAAAATCCGGATGATACATTTATAAATGAACTGGCCTCTAAGCTTACCGAAAATGATAATCCTGTGATAATAATAGTAACACCCAAATAGGCAGATATTTATGAAAAATATTAGATTTCTGACAGTTGTTGTAATAGCTTTATTGACAACAATCTCCTGCAAAACTGATGTAGAACTGCAAACAGGAGAAATCAAGGTCATTGACCTTGCAGGAGCAGTAGGAGGGGGTAAAATTGTCAATATTAGTGACGTTGCAGACGATATTAAATATGTTGCCCTAGAGACAACCGACAGCTCGCTGATAGGAGAACGGGCAAGAGTTCAAGTAGAAAACGGAAGGATATATGTTCACTCCAGAAAATCAAATACCAAGGATATTAAAGTTTTTGATATTGACGGCAAATACCTCTTCACTTTTAACAGAACAGGCAGAGGGCCGGAGGAGTACTCACGTATGTCAAAAATTGAAATAGACAACGTTACAGGTGGCTTTATTGCATTTGATATAATACCATCTACTTCTAATTCAAAATCATTAGGGCACTTCAAGGAGTATGACAAACATGGCAATTATATCAAAACTACCATCATGCCGGTTATTGATCCCGGCAGACTTGAAACTGTGAAGAGATTCAGCCAAACACTATACATCTCACCAGTGGGATCAAACAGCACTGCTCCTATGAAAATTCATGGAGCAGCATTTGACACTCTCAACAATATTGTGTTTGAGTTACCGCTGACTGAGGTGCCTGAGTATATTATTAATGAAATGCAAGAAGAAATTATTGGCATCGAAGGTCTTGGTAAGGAGAGGAAGGTATTCTATACATTGCCGCCAACAATTGAAATTATTAAAAACCAGGCGAGAATTTTTAGCCTGTCTAACGATACTATTTTTACTCTAGATCAAAAACTTAACTATTACCCTACATACGCAATTAATCGTGGTAAGTATGTCGACACCTCTCCTGACAGAAGTAATATTTCGTATGTAAAGGGAAATCATATCAATCTTGATCCTGAATCTTATGTTGAATCTACCCGATTCATAATAATGGATTTCATAATGAGAAATTTTGCCCATGAGCCTTACGATGAATACATTCAGGGCAAGAACAGAGTTATTACAGTTCCACGAACCAATTGCTACGGTATTTATGACAAACAGACAGGGTTTTTTAATCTTATGAATCAATCTGTAAAGGGAAAATTGGGCTTCAGGGAAGATCTTAAAAATGGACCTCCGTTTATTCCGGCACACATTTCAAAAGATGATTTTGCATCTGCCCTCTTTAGCGCGGTGCAAATTATTGAGCATGCCGAAGTATATGATGTAAAAGGTGAGTTAAAAGAGATTCTCTCAAAACTTAAAGATACCGACAACCCTGTAGTGGCAATAGCAAGATTCAAATAAGACTATTATTTCATTAAATGGTTTTTTAAATAATGAAAGTAGATATAAAAGAAAAAATGGTAAGGATGGCAGGAGTAAGTTTTTTATTTATAATTCTGCTATTTAACTCATGTACATCGGTTAATTCCCGTAAAGAAAAGCTTACTGTTATTGACATTGAGAACTCAATCAATAATTATGAACTTGTAAACCTTAGCGACTATGCATCAGATCTTAAATATATTCAGCTTGAAACAAATGACAGTGCACTTATTGGGGCCATAGCAAACATCGTTTATGAATGCAATAAAATTTATATTAGTGATCAGTCAGAGAGCATCTATGTTTTTGATTCAGAGGGTAAACACTTAAAATCATTTAACAAAAAGGGCAGAGGACCAGGTGAATATAGTCGGTTGGTTAATTTTTTTATAAATCCCGATAATGGATACCTATACATAATTACTTCGCAAGCCCTATTGTGTTATGACAAAGAATTAAATTTTGTAAGGGAGATCGAAAAACCGGAAAATGATCTCTTTCTAATATCTGCTAAGCTGATTGCTGACGATATTTTTGCAATGGTATTAAATGGTAAAAGACACTCCATTCAAATTGTTGATGGCAAGTCTAAGAATGTTTATTATCAGAAATCTGCCGAATGGGAGTCTTTAGGAAATAATTATATGGCAAAGTTTACTTTGTTTAATATGTTTCAGACAGCTGAAGAGCTAAGATATCTGTCAGTCTTTAATGACACTATCTACTCCTTTACGGATGATTATAAAGAAAAACCTGCTTATTATCTTAATTATGGTAAGTACAGAGAGCCGGAGCCGGTAACTGTCGAGGATTTTGGGTCAATGGATTTGAACTTTGTTTCGCTCTTATCAATAAGGGAGTCAGATGAATTGATCTTTATGTATATCTTTTTAAGAGGCCTTTGTAAAGAACCCGTTATAAGTTATGCTACAAACCCAGATGGAAGCCGGAGAGAGATCAGAAGCAACACAGCTTATGCGGTGTATGATAAAAAGATGAACGAGGTCAAATTTCTGTTACAACCCATAAAGGGATTGATGGGATTTGCAGATGATTTAACCGGTGGTGTACCTTTCTGGCCAAGATATGTTAACAGCAATAACAAACTTATCTCATATCTGACACCTCAGAAAATTAAGAATTTTGCAGAATCCAATGACACAGCAGGTGAGTCAATCAAAAATCTTGCCTCTAAACTTACCGAAAATGACAACCCTGTGATAATAATAGTAACGCCTAAATAGACAGATATATATGAAAAATTTTAGAGTTCTGACAGTTGTTGTAATAGCTTTATTGACAACAATCTCCTGCAAAACTGATGTAGAACTGCAAACAGGAGAAATCAAGGTCATTGACCTTGCAGGAGCAGTAGGAGGGGGTAAAATTGTCAATATTAGTGACGTTGCAGACGATATTAAATATGTTGCCCTAGAGACAACCGACAGCTCGCTGATAGGACTTGGGGCCAGAGTTCAAGTAGAAAACGGAAGGATATATGTTCACTCCAGAAAATCAAACTCTACTGATGTTAAAGTTTTTGACATTGATGGCAAATACCTCTTCACTTTTAACAGAATTGGCAGAGGACCGGAGGAGTACTCAGCTATGTCTTATATTGAAATAGATAACGTTACAGGTGGCTTTATGGTGTTTGATGTAATTTCACTTATAACAAATTCTACATTAACAACCTGGAATTTTAAGGAATATGACAAAGATGGGAATTTCGTTAAGGTTGTAAATATGCCAGTGATTGAGCCCGGAAGGCTGGAAGCTGTAAAGAGGTTTAGCAAAAATCTATATATATCAACTGTAGGATCAGACAGTCCTGACCCGGTGAAAATTCACGGAGCGGCATTTGATACTCTTTCCAATATTATGTTTGAAATACCACTGGCTGCAATGCCTGACCATTTGCCCAAAGTGAGCCTGGGGCGAATAAGTATAGAAAAGAGTGCCAGCGAGAAAAAAAGATATCATACCTGGCCTCCCACAATTAAGATTTCCAAAGATGAGGTAAGGTTTGTGAATCCGTACAATGATACCATTTTTACCCTTGATCAAAAATTTAACTATTATCCTTCGTTTGTAATAAACTACGGCAACTATATTAATACATCAACAGACAGAAAAGCAATAACCGGAACTACGGGTAATCATATCAATCTTGATCCTTTGTCTTACGTTGAATCCAGCCGATTTATAATGATGAATTTCATGATGAGAGATTTTGCCCATGAACCTTATGATGAATATATTCAGGGCAAAAATGGGGTAATAACCGTTCCACGTACCAATTGCTACGGTATTTTTGACAAACAGACAGGTTTCTTTAATCTTATGAATCAACCCGTTAAGGGAAAATTGGGCTTCAGGGAAGATATTAAAAATGGACCTCCGTTTATTCCGGCACACATTTCAAAAGATGATCTTGCATCAGCTCTCTTTAGTGCTGTACAAATAATTGAGCATTCAGAAGTATATGATGTAAAAGGTGAGTTAAAAGAGATTGTCTCAAAACTGAAAGATACTGACAACCCTGTAGTGGCAATTGCAAAGTTCAAATAGATTTTATTAATAATTATGACCCAAATGATAAAAAACTACATTTTGAAAAAAATAATCTGCTATTCTGTTTTTTTGTTGACTTTGTCCCTTTTTTCCTGTTCATCAAATAAAGGGGAAGTTGGGGCAGGAGGGGTTGAGGTTGTAGATATTGAGGCTTCAATTAACAATTTCTCGATTGTTAAACTTAGTGATTATGCAAGTGATATAAGGTACATACCTCTTGAAACATCAGACAGCATTCTCATAGGTGGAATTTCAAATGTTATGTATGAACGGGAGACCATTTATATTCTGGATCATTCGGGTAAAATACATCTCTTTGATAAGACTGGGAGATACCAAAAATCATTTAGCAGAAAGGGGAGAGGACCGGGGGAGTATTCTGAAGCGTTTTCAATAAAAGTTAATCCTGATAACGGTGATCTTTTTATACTGGATGCATGGAGAGGGATACTTCGTTACGATAATAATTTCAATTTCATAAATATGTACCCTTTCCCTGGTAAAGGCATAGGAGCTCCGGCAGTTGAAATTGTTGGAGAAGAGTTAATTGCTGTAAGCATGGCTTCGTTTATTGATTTTGGATATTCACTGGTTTGTTACGGGAGGGATACTGCCGATATTGTGTATAAAAAAGAGGCAATACTCACCCATGATCCTACCAAGAGAGCTGTTTTAAGATTTTTGTATTATTCAATCTACAAACTTGGTGATCAATTGAGATATTACGATAGCAGTAAGGATAGTATTTTTTCTCTTTCACACGATTTTCAGGATAAAGCGTTTTATTACATAAGACTGGGAAAATTCAGGGAACCGGAGAACATCTCGTCAGATGACTATGGTTCATACGAACCAAAAATCATTACGCCCCTTACCTATTTTGAATCGGACAGACTTCTTTTCATGAGTTTTATATTGAGGGGACTTTGCAGAGAACCAATTGAAATGAAGGGTAAAAGCCATGATGGAACCGAGTCAGTTTCATACAGTACCGCTGATTATGCAATTTATGACAAACAAAAAAAGGTGGTAAAATTCCTTCTCCACCCTGAGAAGGATATTCATGGTATGGAGGAGGATATTTTGGGAGGCAAGCCATTTTGGCCAAATTTTGTAAATAGTAAGAAGGTTTTTGTCTCCTATGAAAATGCATTAGACCTTATTAATTATTTTGAAAAATACCCACCCAAAACAAAAGAGTTAAAAGAGTTGTCTGCAACACTAAAAGAGGATAGTAATCCGATAATTATTCTTGCAACTTCAAAATAATTAGCTTAAATTTGATATTCAATTACTTATAATAAAATGGACATTTGTAAAAGAGCATTAATCCTGTTTTTTGCATCTGCAGGAATTTTGGTTAACGCCAATACCAACAGGTTGTACTCTCAAGAGAGATACACACTTACAATGACACTGGAAGATGTTATCGAAACAGCAACCGAGCAATCTCCCAACGCGCTCATTAACAAGCATAACTTTCTTGTAAGCTATTGGCAGAACCGCTCCTTTAAGGCATTGTTTCTGCCTTCTTTAAATTTGGCAGCCACTATTGGAAATTACAACCGTTCAATGATTGCCCTCCAGAATTATGAGACAGGTGAGATCAATTACATGGTAAATAACACTCTGCATAATTCTCTCTCCCTCTCTTTAAGGCAAAATATTGCACTTACGGGTGGTACTGTCTCTTTATCAAGCAGTCTTAACAGACTTGACCAATTTACAAATGCCGGTTCGGTGCTCTACAATTCACAACCGGTTTATATAAATTATTCACAACCAATAAAGGCATACAATACATTTAAGTGGCAGAAGATTACAGAGCCAAAAGAGTTCGAAAACGCTAAGAGAAAGTACCTTGAAAATATGGAGGTTGTTAAACAGCGTGCAATAACACTCTTTTTCGAAGTACTTACTGCCCAAAGCAGCCTCGAACTTGCAAAGATGAATCTTACCTCAAGCGAATTGAGCTTAAAGATTGCAAAGGAGAGGTTCGAAATAGGCTCAGTCACCTATAACGATATATTGCAGCTTCAACTCAATCTGAATAACTCAAAACTTGCTGTAGGAGATAATCAGGTTACACTTGACATGAGCATGTTGAGTCTGAGAACATTTCTGGGATTTAACGATAATACAGATATTGTGCTTGTTACTCCGGGAAAGGTACCCGAAATAACCATCAATTTTGAAGATGTATACCAAAGATCACTCGAAAATTCATCTTTCTATTTAGATAAGGAGCTCTCTTTGCTTAGTGCAAAACAGGAGGTTGAAAGGGCAAAATCGGGCAACGGCCTTCAGGCTGAGCTTTTTGCTACCCTGGGCTTTACCCAGAAGGGATCTGATCTTGGAACCGCGTATAAATCACCAATAGATCAGGAGATTGTCGGGTTAAGACTTACGCTTCCAATTCTGGACTGGGGTCTTGGCAAAGGAAAGGTGAGGTTAGCTCTGTCACGGGAAGAGGTAATTAAGGCTCAGGTTGAGCAATCTCTGATTCAGAACAGACAGGATGTCTTTATTAAGGTAATGAGATTCAATAAACAGAATATTCAGTGTCAAACCTCAGCAGAGGCCGATTCCATTGCCAGAATCAGCTATAATATATCTCAGGAGAGATTCCGGAACGGCACAATTAGCATTCTTGAGCTTAATGATGCCCAGGTGAAAAAAGATAATGCCGTTCAGAGGTATATATCCGATCTGAGTAGTTACTGGAAATACTATTATGATATCAGAATGCTAAGCCTATATGACTATTTAAAAAGTGAAGAGATAGTTACTGACTTTGATAAATTAACAGACAATTAAAATAATACATATGAAAAGGGTAAGTTGTTATATTGCTTTTGTGGCATTGGTTGCAGTGTCATGTTCATCTCAAAAAAAAGAAGATGACAGTGAAAATGTTGAGGCAGCAAAGGCATCCTTTGTAAGTGAACGCAATGTTGTTGATACCATTCACCTCAAAAGAACAGATTTTAACAGACAAGTTATTACCAACGGTAAACTTAGAGCAGTTGCCAAAAGTGTTCTGACTTTCCCGGTATCCGGCACATTGCAGGAAATTGTAGTAAAGAATGGCCAATATGTAAATAAGGATGGAGTTATTGCAAGATTGGACCCGACACCGGCCTTAAACAAACTCTCTCAGAGCAGGCAAAGTATGGAGCGGTCTGAATTGAGTTTCATGAACGACCTTATAGGCTACGGATATGGTCGCGATACTTCAAAGATACCATCTGAAATCGTAAAGGTGGTACGGTTAAAATCCGGCTACAACGACGCTCTATATAGCTTAAGGCAGGCTGAGGAAGAGCTGGCAAAAACAGAACTTAAAGCTCCATTTGCCGGAAAAGTTGCAAACATTTCAGTAAAACCTTACGAGACTGTTTCCGGTGTATTTTGCACTTTGATTGATGATCGCAGGTTTGAGGTTATGTTTTCGCTTCTTGAATCAGAGGTATCATATATTAAGGTTGGCAATACTGTTCAGGTGGCGCTATACAGCGATTCAGAATCACTGTACAAAGGGGTTATCACACAAATCAACCCCATTGTGGACGAGAAAGGTCAGATTGCAGTAACAGCAGAGATAGCAAACAGTTCGGGAAAACTAATCGAAGGGATGAATGTGAAGGTGATTGCCGAGAGTCTGCTTAAAAATAAATTGGTTGTTCCAAAGAGTGCAGTTGTGATGAGGGACAATTTTGATGTACTGTTCAGAATAGATAAGGAGAGAAACAGATCGATGTGGACCTATGTAAAGGTTGAAATGTCAAACTCGCAATACCATGTTGTCGCTCCAAATAAGGAGAAAAATGCTGAGCTGAACGAAGGCGATGTAATAATTGTATCCGGCAACCTGAATCTTGCCGAAGGTTCAAATGTTGAAATCAAAAACCGCTGATTATGACGGGCAAACTAATTGACAGACCTATAGCGGTAACTATGACAATTATTGCGGTAATTGTTCTTGGGATGGTTGCCATAGGACTTTTGCCGGTTTCACTTATGCCTGAGGTTGATATCCCGCAAATTACAGTTCAGGTGAATGCTCCCGGGTATTCTGCCAGAGAGGTAGAGAGAAGTCTTAACGGACTCAGAGGTCAGCTTAGACAGATTTCACATCTTAAAGATCTCCGGAGTGAGGCGAACAACGGGTCAGGCTCCATCTTTATGGAATTTGAACACGGTACCGATGTAAAATTTATATTCATTGAGGTAAACGAAAAGATTGACAAAGCAGTTGCCTCACTACCAAGGGAGCTTGAACGGCCAAAGGTAGTTAAGGCTAGTGCCACAGACATACCTGCTTTTTTCATAAACATGACAATTGCAGATGAGGGAGACCTGCGATTTTTGCAACTGAGCAGGTTTGCCGCGGATGTAATATCAAAAAGGGTTGAACAGATTCCTGAGGTTGCACTTGTTGATATAAGCGGGCTCTCGCTGCCTGAGATTCTGGTAACACCGGACGAACATAAGCTTAAGGCCCTTGGTATTACCGAAGATAGACTCGAAGCTGCAATTAATGAAAATAACAGATCTCTCGGAGATATTTCCATTAAAGATGGCCACTACAGATGGAACATAAGGTTTATTTCAGAGATTAAGACCAAAGAGGATATCGAAGAGATAAACCTGAACATAGACGGGAGGGTATTTAAGTTTAAAGAGCTTGCAACTGTTGCTGAACAACCTGCCCGACATAAAGGTATTGTTAAGTCAGATGGTAAACGGGCCGTTGCATTGGCAGTTGTTAAACAGTCAGATGCAAAAATGTCCGATTTGAAAAATTCGCTCGAGATGCTCATGACTCAGTTCAACAAAGAGTATCCCGACGTCCAATTTTTAATTACACGTGACCAGACCAGGCTTCTTGACTACTCAATTACAAATTTGAGAAATAACATTTTGCTGGGTGCTTTGTTGGCTTGCCTGGTAATATTTCTCTTTCTGCAGGATTTTCGTTCTCCATTACTTGTTACAATTACAATCCCTCTATCACTTATCGTCTCGCTGCTATTCTTCTTTTTGGCAGGAATCTCCATCAATATTATTTCACTGTCGGGATTGATACTGGGTATAGGGATGATGGTGGATAATTCAATAATTGTTATTGATAATATTACGCAGCTTTTTGAACGGGGTAAACCACTTAGAGAGTCTGTTATTAAGGGAGTTGCTGAGGTCTTTACTCCTATGCTAAGCTCTGTTCTCACCACTTGCTCGGTATTTCTTCCACTGGTTTTCCTGAGTGGTATAGCCGGGGCCCTGTTTTATGATCAGGCGATGGCTGTTACCATAGGGCTTTTCTCTTCGCTCATTGTTGCCGTAATAGTTATTCCGGTTTACTACTATATGTTTTATAAACGTAGCGGAGGCCCTGTCAAAAACAGATTCCTTTCCGGGATCTCACTTTTCGACTATCATGCAGCTTATGAAAAGGGTTTAATATGGGTATTCAGACATCAGAGACTTGTCTGGACAATGTTTATACTTGTTTTACCTCTTACATTCATGCTTTACAAGGTAATTGACAAGTCAAAACTTCCTCCGGTAACACATGACGATACCATCATGTTAATTGACTGGAACCTTCAGCTTGATATTGACGAAAGTGACAGAAGAATTCAGGAGCTTACAAAAACAGGCAGTGAATATATCAGCCATAAAACCACATTTGCAGGTTCTCAGCAATTTTTGCTCTCCCATACGCCTGAACTAACTCAGACAGAGGTCATGGTCTATCTTAAGGCCACCGGCCCTGAAACACTTGAAGATCTCGAAAAGAGACTTTCAGAGGAGATTAAAGTACGTTATCCTGAAGCAACATTTCGGTTTACCCCTTCGGATAACATCTTTAACATGATTTTTTCTGATAAGGAGTATAATCTGACGGCAAAACTTTTAAGCAATGATAACACACCTCCAAATCCTGATAAACTGAATATCCTTCTGGAAAAGATTCACAATCAGATGCCTGCATTTTACATTGAGCCTGTAAGGTGGCAAGAGGTTATAATGCTTACAACAAAACCCGAGATGATGTCGCTTTATAAAGCCGATCAACAGAACATTCATAATATAATAAGCAATGCGGCAAGAGAGCGCAGATTATTCTCAATAAACCACGGTAACTATTCGGTGCCGATTATTGTGGGTGACGAAAATGACCATATTGAGGATGTGCTTGCACTTAAAGCCCGGAATTCAGAAGGCATAGAGATTCCTTTATATGAGCTTGTCTCTGAGACAAGAGTGAGAGATTTTAAAAGTGTGACATCGGGACTCGAAGGGAGCTATTACCCATTGAATCTTTCGGTAAATGACAGAGAGGTGCCGGAGGTGATGAAAGGCATTGAAAAAATTGCCAAAGAGGATGGCAATTTTGATGTAATATTTTCGGGCAGCTATTTCTCCAACAGAACTCTGATAAAGGAGCTTGTGATTATTCTTACAGTGGCTTTATTGCTTCTCTTCTTTATTCTTGCTGCTCAATTTGAGTCACTTATACAGCCATTTATAATCCTGTCAGAGGTTGTTGTAGATATTTTCGGAGCTATGTTGCTTCTCTGGATGTTTGGTTCGGGACTTAACCTGATGTCTATGATAGGTATTGTGGTTATGAGCGGTATAATCATAAACGATTCAATTCTAAAGGTAGATACCATAAACAGACTTAGAAAAGAGGGTTATTCGCTCTTAAGAGCCATTATGACAGGTGGAATGAGACGTCTTAAGCCAATAATCATGACAAGTATTACAACAATACTTGCTATTGCCCCTTTTCTAATACGAGGTGACATGGGATCTGACCTTCAGTACCCGCTTTCACTTGCTTTAATAGGTGGAATGGTGGTCGGTACAATTGTAAGTATCTTTTTTATTCCGGTATTCTATTATAACATTTATAAAAGGAGAGGAAAATGAGGGTACCGTCTTTTTCTGTAATACTTGTCTTTGTTGTTCTTGTTATTGCGGGAGCGGGGGTATTGCCTCTTGTAAGTCTGCAGTACAAACCAACCGAAAAGGGCAAAACTCTTACTGTAACATATTCGTGGAGTGGTGCTTCGGCCAGGGTAATTGAGGCAGAAGTAACCTCCAAACTTGAGGGGGTAATATCTACTCTTCCCGGAATCAGTGAGATATCTTCGGTAACAGGCAGAGGTAGTGGAACCATAACTGCAACCTTTAAACCCGGGGTAAATATTGACGAGGCAAGGTTTGAAATAGCATCTCTTCTCAGGAGGGTTGCTCCAAAGCTCCCGCGTGGGGTAACTCCGCAAATCAGAGCAGGTGGGACAAGGGGCTTTAATAGTCCATCCCAAAGCACGACTATACTTACCTATACCATCAACTCCGACCTCCCCACTTTAAGGATTAAACAGTATGCGGACGAGCATATTATAAACGATCTATCTCAGATAAACGGAATTAAAGATATTGAACTGTCCGGTGTTACCCCTTTTGAGACCGAAATTCAATATGATCCTGAACATATTCTCAATCTGGGAATTTCTACTTCAGATATTCAGAGTGCCATTGAAAAATTTTCAGGCAAAGAGGTCCTGATTGGGAGCGTAGATGGGACTGCTATAATTTTAAGAACAGAGGCTAGTGGAGGTAACTTTGAATCTCTGCCTGTCAAAAATGTAGCCGGAAGAATTGTAAGACTAAGCGATTTTGCAAAAATTACGTATAAGGAGAAGCTTCCAACATCATACAGCAGAATAAATGGCCTTAACACCGTTAATATAAGCTTTACTGCTGATAAGGGGATAAATACCCTGGAACTTATTAAAGAGATCAAGGGCAGGATGAATGAGCTAAGTAAGAGGTATCCTCCAAATTTTTCTGCAAGGATTGTCTTTGACCAGTCAAAGCAGATTAATAACGAAATAAATAAAATTCTGAGAAGAACATTCCTCTCTTTGCTTGTGCTCCTGATATTCGTATATGCGGTAAGCCGGAGTCTGAAGTATCTTGCAATCATATCTGTTACCCTTTTGGCAAATATCCTGATTGCGTTTATATTTTACTATATATTTAAGATAGAGATTAATATCTACTCACTTGCGGGCATAACGGTCTCGTTGGGAATAATCATAGACACCTCTATTATAATGATTTCCCACTACGGATACTACAAAAACAGAAAGGTGTTTATTGCTATTCTTGCGGCTTTGTTGACTACAATCGGTGCACTATCTGTTGTATTCCTACTGCCTGAGGATTCAAAAAATCTCTTATTGGAATTTTCGGCAGTTATAATGATAAACCTTATTGTATCGATGGCAATTGCCATGTTTTTCATACCGGCCCTTATTGACACATTTCCCCTTAAGGGTGTAAGGGCAAAGATGAAGAGAAAGAGTGCAAAAAAGGTATTGGTTTTTAACAAGTACTATGCAAAGTACATAGCATTCGCCAGAAATCACAGATGGATATTTATTGTTATTGTTATCCTTGGATTCGGTTTGCCCGTTCACATGCTGCCAAATAAATATCAAAAAGAGGAGAATAGTTTTCAAAAACTTTACAACAAAACACTTGGGAGTTCAACTTATCAAAATAAGATTAAAAAATATACAGATCCTCTGCTTGGCGGTTCGCTAAGGCTCTTTGTTAAGAGGCAGGGAGGTTTCCCTATGAGAAGAGATGTTGAAAGACAGAGGTTAAGTATAAATGCCTCTCTTCCTGACGGCTGTACAGTGCAGCAACTTAATGATATTGTTGTCTTTATGGAGAATTTTCTCACTCAGTTTGATGAAATTGAGATGTTTGAAACCAGAGTATCTTCATATAAAAATGCCTCAATAACCGTCACCTTCAAAAAGGAGTTTGAACATACAGGCTTCCCGGCTATGTTAAAGAATGAGGTTATTGCAAAGGCCTCGGATTTTGGTGGGGCAAACTGGAGCGTTTCCGGAATTGACGACAACTATTTCAGCAACAATGTCGGATTAGGTTCATATAAATCAAACAGGATAACCATTACAGGTTATAACTACGATCTGCTGTACAGATTTTGTCAGGATGCTGCAGTTTCATTACTCCAGAACCAGCGGGTTAGTGGTCCTGAGGTCTACGGAAGTGTAGGATGGGGCTCCGAAATTGCAATGAATGAATATTTTATTGATTTTGACAGAGAGAAGATGGCGGTAATGAATATTACTCCACAGGGTGCATTTTCGGCTCTTACCAGAAAACTGGCTGAATCGGATATTGGAACAAGAAGGGTAAGCGAACAAGAGGAGATTCAGATAAAACTGGTATCAAAGGGTAGTAATGAGTTTGACGTATGGAATCTGAGAAACGAATATCTGGATATTAACGGCAAAAAGGTAAAATTCTCTGATATCGGTAAGATTGATATGAGAAGAACCGGAAACACAATCTACAAGAAAAATCAGCAGTACATTCTCACTGTCGCTTTTGACTTTATTGGGCCATTTGAGCTTGCAAGAAGGGTTACAGATAGGGAGATGAAAAGATTGAACGAAGAGGTTCTTCCTATAGGATTTAAGGCAGATAACAGAGACTCATCCTGGGGCTTCGGAAGGACTAACTATTACTGGTTGTTGTTTGTTATAACAGCAATTATATATCTGGTTTGCTCAGTACTATTTGAGTCTCTCACACAGCCTCTGATGATCATTCTTCTTATACCTGTCTCTTTTATTGGTCTTTTCCTGACATTTTACCTGACAAAATTCTCGTTTGACCAGGGGGGGCTCGCGGCACTCATAATGTTAAGTGGAATCTCGGTTAATGCAGGAATATATGTTATTAATCAATACAATCTGCTAAGAAGAAAAGGTGAGGGAATAAAGAGCCCTATACCATTTTACATTAAGGCTTACAACCACAAGATAATACCTATTCTTTTAACAATTATCTCTACAATTCTCGGTCTCACTCCATTCCTGATTGACGGTAGAAACGAGGTATTCTGGTTCTCTTTTGCAGTTGGTACAATGGGTGGTTTGCTCTTTTCGATAATTGGAATAGTATTTATACTGCCGGTATGGGGCAGAAAAACACAAAAGGTAAGGTTGTAGTAACTAGTCTGACTTTCTTAGTCTGTACCCAACACCTCTTACATTTTCAACCACAAGAGATGTTCCTGTAAGTTTTTTCCTTACATGAGATGCAAGAGCTTCAAGAGATTTTTTTGGATCAACATCTTTATCTCCCCAAATGCTTGAGGCAAGATCTCCTCCTTTGCAAATCTGACTGAAGTTTTGACAAAGAATCTGAAGTAACCTGTTTTCGTAAAACGAGAGCGTAATAATCTCTCCATCCTGTTGAACAAGGCTGCGCTCTTCGGGGGAGTAATTAAGTGTTCCCAGGGTGAAGATATCGTTGTTTTTTGTAGAAATTTTGAAACTTTTCTGAACTCTAATTAACAATTCTTTAAGTCCGAACGGTTTCTTAAGATAATCACTGCAACCAATTTCAAAACCGTTGGCAACGCTACTGTCGTCACTCATTGAGGTTATAAAGATTATTGGAATGTTTTTATCAATAGCCCTTATTTTAGTTGCAAGTTCAAAACCATTTATTTCCGGCATATTTACATCAAAGAGCAACAAGTCGGGATGAAATGTATGATACCTTTCAAACGCTGTCTTTCCATCGTTTACATACATCAGTTCATATCCGCTCATCTTCAGAAATTCGCACATTGCGTATCCGAAGTTCATCTCATCGTCCGCCAGTAGAATTTTCTGTGCCATTCTCTTCAAGTTTTAATGAAAGGGTAAATTTACTACCTTTTCCTACCTCACTCTCCAGCTCAATCTTGCCTTTGTGAGCCCTAACTACCCACATAACATAGGTAAGCCCCAGTCCAAAACCCTTGCCCTTTTGAGAGTGCTCTCTTTTGCTTACCCGGTAGAATTTCTCAAATACTTTTGATTGTTCCTCCTTTGGTATTCCAATTCCGTTGTCTTCTACAGAAATCCTGTAAAACTTATCGCCGGCATTGGTATTTACATTTATCACTACAGGATCATCTGAATACTTGATTGCATTATCGATAAGGTTTCCGATAGCGTTGGTAATGTGCATCTTATCTCCATAAACCATTTGGGTGCCCGGCTCTACTGATGCAGTAATTGTAACGCTCTTTTTGGCGTCAACGCTGTGTCTGACAATATGGGGTTCAATTGCCTCATTTATGTCAAACATTGCTTTATTAAGAGGTGCCTGACGTTTCTCAAACTTGTTAATATCAAGTATATTTTCAATGAGTCCATTCAGAAAGTATAGCTGCTCTTTTGCCTTGCCAAGGAAATATTTAGAGTTGTCGCCCTCTGCCATCTCTCCAACCTCAAGATTAGTAATTGAAGATTGCAGCGGAGACCTTAACTCGTGAGTAAGGAAGTGTGTGATATTCTCCTTAACCTTTGCCAGCGATACCTGCTTGTAGAGCATTCTGGTCTGCATTACAATACTGAAGAATATAAAAATTGTAACAATTAATGAAAGAATGAGGATTGTAAGCAGATCTCCCTTAAAAACCGACCTTGGATAAAAGATCTCGGCAGTTACCATTAAATCTTTTGATACCGTCAAAGGGGCCTCAAGGATAAATGAGGGACTAAAGAATAGGATGCTTTGTTCTTCAAGTTCAGATTTAATATGCTTAATGGTGTCTGGGGAGGTGTATTTTAATTTATAGAGCGGATAAATATCTGCAGATTGTAAAAGGTTGGTAAGAATGTTTGATAACGTATCAAGGTTTAATGGAGCATCTTTTTTGTAAATTTCTTGTAGTGCTTCTTCAAGAGTTACCCTTGTAACGCTCTTAGTGCTGTCTTGAATATCCAAAGATTGAACCTCATTTTGACCTTTTTTTTCATCTTGTGAATAATTATTTGATATCACAACACGAAAATTTTTATTTTGATTGCTTCCTCTAATTGACTGCAAACGTACCCTAAGTTCACTATTTATTGCCTCTTTAAGGATTATTTCTGTCTGAGATCTAATTTTACTCTTCTCATTTTCAATTAGTCGGAACAACCACACCCCCTGAAGTGCAAGGAGGAAAAGAATTGCTATTATGGAAAAGGTAAGTGCGCGGTTAAGCATTTTCAGCAAATTGTCAGCATTCTGTAAGCATTCTGTGTGCAAATCTAACAAATATTATTAATTTATTTGTAGTGCAAAACAACAACAACTAAAAACAAAAAGTCATGGAAACAACATTTGAAAAACTTAACGACCAAGAGATGATCAACGTAGTAGGCGGTGACAGAGTATTAAAGATTACAGACAGAGACGGAAATGTTATCTACATCATTATTGAAGAAGATGACGATAGCGAAGGTGGCAACTAAATAAGCCTTTTTTCAGAAATATCTTAAGTTTGCTTACAAAACGCTGAAAATCAGATTGTAAGCCTAGGTTGAAACATGCTTAAATTACATGTTTGTGGGACCATCTTGACTAAATTAAACTGTGCTCAAATTGAAAACATTTAAATATTATTCTCAGATAGACTCCACTGATTGCGGCCCTGCAGCCCTTAGAATGGTTGCTAAACATTATGGCCGTCATTACACGATGGAGACCCTGAGAGAGAGGTGCGAGAAGGGGAAAGTGGGTGTTAACTTGCTGGGAATAAGCAAGGGAGCAGAAAGCATCGGTTTGAGAACACTCGGAGCAAGACTATCGTTCGATGAGTTATGCAAAGGGACTCTACCGGCAATTGTTCACTGGAACCAAAACCATTTTGTGGTTTTATATGATGTAAAAGGGAAAGGAGATAATATTAAGCTCTATATTGCAGATCCTGCAACCGGACAGGTTAAACTGAATGCCGATGAGTTTAAAAAATCGTGGTTCAGCACGGTATCGGGAGGCGAAGGAAGGGGAATAGCTCTCTTTCTGGAACCAACTCCAAGGTTTTACGAAAACGATGGAGATAAAATTGACCCAAAAGGGTTTAAATTTCTTCTCTCTTATCTTAAACCGCATAAAAAAATTATTGTACAGCTTATAATAGGACTCCTTGCGGGGAGTTTAATTCAGCTGCTATTTCCTTTTCTGACTCAAAGTATTGTCGATATTGGTATTGGTACCAGAGATATTGGCTTTATCTGGCTGGTTTTACTGGCGCAGCTAATGCTCACAATCAGCTCGGCAACAGTAGATTTCATAAGAGGGTGGATTCTTCTTCACCTTGGAACGAGAATAAATATTTCGTTGATATCAGATTTTCTCACAAAACTGATGAAGTTGCCGATTGGCTTCTTTGACTCCAGAATGACAGGAGACCTGCTTCAACGAATTGGTGATCACAAACGAATACAGACCTTTCTTACAGGTACTTCACTAACTATTCTATTCTCTTTAGTCAATATACTTATTTTTGGAACGGTACTTTTGTACTACAGCTTTAAAATATTCCTCATTTTCATTCTTGCATCAGCCCTTTATGTGGCGTGGGTTCTAATCTTCATGAAGAGAAGAAGAGAGCTGGATAACAGAACATTTACGCAAAATGCTGCAAATCAGAGCTCTATTATTCAGTTAATAACAGGTATGCAGGAGATAAAACTCAACTCGTGTGAAGATCAGAAGAGATGGGAATGGGAGCATATTCAGGCCAGATTATTCAAACTGAACATTAAGGGACTTGCCTTGGGTCAGTACCAACAGGCAGGCGGAACTCTTATTAATCAGCTAAAAAACATATTTATTACTGTACTGGCAGCAACAGCCGTAATTAATGGTGAACTCACTTTGGGTATGATGCTTTCGGTGCAATATATTATTGGACAACTAAATGCTCCTCTTGCAAACATTATAAGCTTTATCCAGTCATCCCAGGATGCAAAGATGAGTCTTGAGAGGCTTGCAGAGGTTCATGAGAAAAAAGACGAGGAGAGCCCCGACCAGTCACTTCTTTCAGATATCCCCATATCCAAACCTGTCACAATGGATAACCTCTCATTCCGATATGAGGGGGCGGGCTCTCCTTTTGTTTTAAGAAATCTAAACCTGACTATTCCGAGCGGAAAAATCACAGCTGTAGTGGGAATGAGCGGAAGCGGAAAAACCACATTGGTAAAGCTTTTACTGGGATTTTACAAACCTGTTGCAGGTGATATTTACTACGGCGAACATCGTCTCTCATCAATAAGTATGAGTAAGTGGAGGCAACGTTGCGGCGTTGTTATGCAGGATGGATTTATCTTCTCGGATACCATTGCGAAAAATATTGCACCGGGTGAGGAGACTATTAATAAAGAGAGGTTAATAAAGGCAGTTGAAACTGCTAACATAAGAGATTTCATTGAGACTTTACCACTTGCCTACAATACAAAAATCGGGCAGGAGGGTCTTGGACTCAGTCAGGGTCAGAAACAGCGATTACTCATAGCAAGAGCTGTTTATAAAGATCCTGAATTCATCATATTCGACGAGGCCACGAATGCTCTTGACGCCAAAAACGAAAGAGAGATCATGAAGAACCTTGACGAGTTTTTCAAAGGTAAGACTGTAGTTGTTGTTGCGCACAGACTTAGCACCGTTAAAAATGCCGATAACATTATCGTACTGGACAAAGGCATTCTGGTAGAACAAGGTACACATAAAGACCTTGTGGCAAATGGTAATGTTTACTATGAACTTGTTAAAAATCAGTTGTATGTCTAAGAAGAGGAGAGAGATAGAGATTCGATCGGATGAGGTCAACGATATACTCTCCAAGCCACCTTCATGGATGGTGCGGATAGGCAGTACACTGATGTTGTTTGTTTTGCTGTTGATTATATTGGGTTCTGCCGTTTTCCGGTACCCTGATATAATAAGGGCTCCCATCGTTATCACCTCCGAAAACCTTCCTGCTCAGCTTATTGCTAAGCGGTCGGGAAGGATCCAGACCATGCTGGCCAAAAACGGAGATACTGTAAAGAGGGGTGCCGTCATTGCGATTTTAGAAAACCCGGGATTGTATGAGGACTATCTCAAAATGATGGAGGTTTGTGCCTCGTACCTTGATCCGGATACTCAATTACCCGAAAAACTAATACTTGGCGAGATGCAATCAGCATATAGCCAGTTGGTTAAAAGCATCAAGGAGTATAGATCCTTTTTTGTTTTGGACTATCACAGAAAGATGATAACATCGGTCCGTGAAGAGACAGAGACAAAAAGGGGTCAACTGCAGATTTCCCAACGGAAAGTCCAGAATGCAAAAGAACAATTTGATATTGCCGGTCAGCAGTTTGCCAGAGACAAACAGCTGTTTGAGCAGAGGACAATTGCTCAGCAAGATCTGGATAAAAGCAGAAGCAACTACCTTTATTACAGTCAGCAACTTGAGGTTTCAAAGGAGGAGCTGAGCAGAATAAGTGTAGATGTTCTAAAGGGAGAGCAGACAATACTCGATCTTGAAATAGTGAGGGAAGAGGGAGTCAACAGACTTAAGAGGGCTGTAGAGGCAGATCTTCAGATTTTACTCTCTCAGGTGAGAGAGTGGGAGCAGTTGAATCTGTTTGTAAGTCCTGTTGACGGGACTGTTTCATTTACCAGCTACTGGCAGGAGAATCAGAATGTACTTTCCGGAGAGGTTGTCTTTACGGTTTTACCCGTTAGAGACAAAAATATCTCAGGGAAGTTATATATCCCTCTTGCCGGTGCGGGTAAAGTCAAAATTGGCCAAAAGGTTAATGTCAAGCTGGATAGTTACCCCTATATGGAATACGGAATGGTTGTTGTTTCTGTGAAAAGTATTTCATTATTGCCTGCAACACTGGGTAAAGATCGGGTTTATATCGTGAGCGTTGATTTTCCTGACGGACTTAAAACCACCTATTCGCAGGATCTGCTCTTTAGTGAGGAGATGCATGGAACAGGTGAGATTGTTACACATGATGTTTCGCTTTTGAGAAGAGTATTCTACCCTGTGAAACATATGTTAAAAACCCATTTTTAAACTATGTGACTGAATGGATGCAATATTATATATTCTATTGGTTGGCGTAGTATCAGGTCTTACAACAAGCCTGATTTCGTCATTTATTCACAGGATGGACTGGCACAAAAACATAAAGAAAAACCAGAGTGGTGTGTACAACATATTTATTAGCAACTTGTACCAGTTTAACCGGGGATTTTTAAGTGTTCTCTCCCTGTCAAGGGAGTTGATAATAAACATTATTTTACTGAATATAATGTTTCTGATTTATTGCGGTGGCAACAGAGAGTTTGCTCCGGAGTGTCTATTGTACAGTTTTTTAATTGTTTGCTTCATTAGGACAATTACATTTGTTGTAATATACGCCAAGTTCTTCGACGAAAATCTGGTTGATTTTAAGTAACTCCCCGTTTTTTTGTATATTTGCGGCGTATGCTTAAGTTTCTTAAATATCCATTAGCAATTTTACTCCTGTCGGTATATATGATTACCAGCACAGGTTTTGGCATACATAAGTGCTCTCATGAAGATTCAATAGAGGTTTTGGTAATCAATAGTGACAAAGGCTGTGAGGAGATTCACTCTCATTGCGGTTGTGAGTCGGATGGTTGCTCAACCGGTAAGCACGATAAAAACTGCTGCAAAACTGAGATACATCACCTTGATCTTGCCTCAAGAGTATCCGAAGAGAGTTCAAAAATATTTGAAAGGGTTGTAAAACTCACTTTTATTCCGCTTAATGAAAGTAAAATAGAGAGTAACATCCCTCATTTCATCCTTGACTACCGTAATCTTTTATATGAGTCAGCGGTAATTCTGACAAAATCATCAAATTCATATCTTTCTCAATGGAGGTTATAGTATTATAAATTTATAAAGAGCTAATTATTATCTCTTTACAAATTATTTTATTATGATTATTTATTGATACTGATTATGAAATTTAAAAAAATCTTTTTTTTAATACTATTTACATTTTTCCTTTCATTCACATTAATGGCCCAAACTGTGAATGGGGTTGTTAATGTAAGAAAGCACAATGGGGTGACTGAACCGATGCCTTATGCATCAATTTATTGGGTTGAGGGTAAGGCTGTGCTGGAGTCAAACGATAAGGGTCAATTTTCATTTGACAGAAAGAAAAACGATACTCTTACCCTGGTTGCAACTTTCGTTGGCCATACGAGAGATACCGTTTTGATTAACAAATCCCAAAACAAAATAGAATTTTTATTAAGAGAGAGCTCTGAGCTTGAAGCTGCCAGAGTTATCACCAGACAGCAGGGTAACTATATATCCAAAATAACACCTGTAAAAACGGAGGTAATATCAGCTGCCGGTTTGTGTAAAATGGCTTGTTGTAACCTGGCTGAGAGTTTTGAAAACTCAGCAAGTGTTACTGTGGGTTATTCGGATGCAATAACAGGAGCAAGACAGATCAGGCTGCTTGGTCTTTCGGGAATATATACTCAGATGCTGGACGAGAACCGGCCGGTTATGAGAGGTATCTCTGCGCCATTCGGACTATCGTATGTACCGGGACAATGGCTTGAGAGCATTCAGATAGCAAAAGGCCCCTCGTCTGTTATAAATGGAGTAGAGGCCATAACAGGTCAGATTAACCTTGAACACCGCAAACCCACTGCAGAACAGCCTCTTTTCGTAAACCTATTCTTAAGCAATACTTTGCGTACAGAAGCAAACATTGCCTCGTCATTACAACTAAATGACAGATGGAGCACTGTTACTTTGGCGCACTTCTCTACCGACCCGGCTAATCATGATGGAAATCATGATGGTTTCAGAGATGAACCTCAGTCAATGCAGTTCAACATGTCCAACAGATGGCTCTATTTTGCTGAAAACGGAATGCAAATAAGATTTGGTATTAAAGCCCTTACCGACGACAGAATTGCCGGACAGATAGATTTTGACAGAAATACCGAAAGAGATGCCGATATTTGGGGATCAAAAATTAAGAATAACTCTTTAAACAGTTATTTCAAGATTGGTATTCCATTGAGTGCAGATAACGCAAGGAATATTGCAGCAGTTGTTGACTACTCTTACCACGAACTAAAATCCTTTTTTGGACGTAAAGATTATGATGGTTTTCAAAATTCACTTTTTGCGAATTTGATTTTCCAGAACGAGATGAGTGAATATCACAAGTATACATTAGGTGTTAGCGGTACTTATGACAACTATAATGAACATCTCAAAGATTGGTTTTGGTCGGGAAATACTGCCGCTACACTTGATCTGTTTCCGGGTAGAATTGAGAAATCAATTGGAGCCTATGGTGAGTACACATATACAAATGGAGAGAAGGCCTCAGTTGTGGCGGGTGTAAGACTTGACAATAACAATATTCATGGGTGGCTCTTTGCCCCAAGGATTAATCTAAAGTATGCCTTTGACGAAAAGTTGATCTTTAGAGCTCTTGCAGGCAGAGGTTACAGATCTACCACATTAATCCCTGACAATCTTGGTATTCTGTCAACCGGAAGAAAGATAGAGATTCCCGAAAATCTTGACATTGAAGATGCATGGACTTATGGTGCAAACCTTACCGGTTATATGCCTGTAGGTTATAGCGATGCATCACTCAGTTTTGACTATTTCAGAACTGATTTCAACAGACAGGTAATTGTTGATCAGGAGTATGACCTTTCCAAAATTTCGATTTACAACCTTGATGGCCGCTCATTTACAAATACATATCAGGTTGACCTTAACCTTGAGCCTATTGAGAGACTTTCTATTCTAACAACCTTCAGATATACAGATGCCAAGGTTACGCTCAAAGGGCAGGGTCTTGTTGAAAAGCCGCTCACCAGTAAGTACAAAGGTGTATTTAATGTTCAGTATGCTACCCGCATGAGTAAATGGACATTTGACGTCACTGCTCAGCTTAACGGCCCATCCAGGCTGCCATATTTTGCTGATGGAGGAGGGCGCTCTCCTGTTTATGGAATGTTGTATGCTCAGGTGACCAGAAAGCTCAAAGATGTGGATGTGTACGTTGGAGGTGAGAACCTTACAAATTACAGACAGAAACACGCAATCCTGAATGCCGAAAATCCCTTTTCGACAGGATTTAACTCAACTATAATCTGGGGTCCGCTAATGGGAGTTAAAGTTTATGCCGGACTGAGATATACCCTCTGGAAATAGAGACCGATTCAAAAAAAAATAATATTTTTACAAATGAAATATGCTATGAAAACAATTCAATTAATCGCCATCGCAATTCTATCTTTACTGCTATTCTCTACATCTGTGAATGCACAGACCAAAAAGAAGAGCAATGACGCAGAGGTTACATTCTCTGTTCCTGTTGACTGTCCAAGTTGTGTTAAGAAACTTGAGTCTAAACTCCCTCATGAAAAGGGTGTTAAAGATTTAAGAATCAGCCTTGAAAAGCAGACTGTATGGTTTCTTTACGCTTCGGATAAGACAAATAAGGAAAATCTAATTAAAGCACTTGATAAACTGGGCTACGCCGCTAAAGAGGTTACGCCTGAGAAAGAGGATAAAAAATAGATGAAGGTCAGATATTTCTGTCTTATTATTGCAATTACCACCTTTAGTCAGCTTTTTTCACAAGGGACTAAAGGTGGTTCTGTTTTTTACGAACAGATAAGAGCTCTCTCATTTGAAGAGAGAGAGTCGGCAATAGAAAAGGAGTTGATTGAGGGAAATATGCCCTCTTTCATAAACTCACTTGCAAAAGTTACCACATTGCAACGCGATGCCCAGGGCAGAGAGAGGGAGGTTACACTATTTGTATCTCCTCAATACCTCTCTGTTGGGAATGATGATGATTTTTTTATTGTTCCAATGGGGCCGATTACAGCACAAAGAGTTGCAGATTATTACAAATCCTCCCTCCCAACCCCAAAAGTAACAGATATTATTTACCAACACTCTCTGCTTAAGCTTGAACCTTTCACCTATATACCGCGTGGCAACAGGAATGAGACTCCGGATATTTTGTATGATCATTCTAAGGTGATTCAGGCTCAGATAAAGGCATCCGGTAAAGAACCCGGGATTTTTGTGGCAGGTATTAAGAAGGATATTGTTATATGCTCAAAGCTTGCAGATGCTGTAAGAACCAGGCATGTTACAATTTATGGCTGGCATAAGCTTGACGGAAAACCTATTCAGCCGGCAAATAATGTGCATATTAATACCTATGTCGATTACAGTCATGGTGCCCGACTTATATCAAACAAAGTGTTGATTGACGGGAAAGAGTATGATTATCGTGACGTTTTGAAAGATAGTGTGTTGCATAAATTGTTGAGCTATGAAGGTGAACCTTTAAAGAGAGTTTCGTACATTGTGGGTCAAGTGGCAAAGAATAACTAACCATATTATAAAACAAAATTTATGAAGAGACTTTCACTGCTGTTACTGGCAACATTTCTGGTGTCGCTTGGTGCGATTGCCGGGGAGACATCGTGGATAAGGGTCAATCTGGCCGGGTATCTGCCAAAAGATATCAAGGTGGCGGTTTTTATCTCTCTTGAAGAGAAGGTAAATCCTGAATTCACCCTATTCGATGCCGCAACCGATAAGCCTCTGTTTACTGCAACCGGTAAAATGGTAAATGGTAAAGAGTGGGGGATGAACAGCGCTATGCGCTTTGATTTTTCAAGAATTGAGAAGGAGGGTGGATACTATATTGTTTCAAATGGAGTAAAATCACCAAACTTCAAGGTTGCTGCCGATTCATACGAAGGGTTGGCAGACTTTCTTCTGGAATATATGCGTCAGCAGAGATGTGGCGATAACCCTTACACAGGCGAGCTTTGCCATCAGCACGACGGTTTCATTGTTGACCACCCGACCAGAACCGGAGAAAAAATTGATGTCAGAGGTGGCTGGCACGATGCTACAGACTACTTGCAATACCAGACAACCTCAGCAACAACTGTTTATCACCTTATGTTTGCCTGGGAGCAGCAGAAAGACAAAAGCATTTTCAAGGATAGATTTGATGCTACCGGACGCCCGGGCAGCAACGGAATTCCCGATATTCTTGACGAAATTAAATGGGGCCTTGAGTGGCTTATGAAGATGAATCCCGAAGATAAAGTCATGTTTAACCAAATTGCAGATGACAGAGACCATTCCGGATTCAGACTTCCACAGAACGATAAGGTAGATTACGGATGGGGTCCCGGTACAGGCCGTCCTGTCTATTTTGTGACTGGCAAACCTCAGGGGCTTGGACAACACATTAACCGCACCACCGGAGTCTCCTCTACCGCAGGTAAATTCTCATCGAGTTTTGCATTGGGTGCTCAGCTTTTCAAAGATAGCGACCCTGATTTTGCTGCCAAAATGCAGGAGAAATCGATTCAGGCATTCAACTTTGCCCTCGAAAATCCGGGAAATACCCAGACAGCCTGTCTTAAATCGCCATATTTCTACGAAGAGGACACCTTTGTAGACGATATTGAGCTAGCTGCTGCAACCCATTACCATTATGGCAAAGATGCCGATTGGAGAAAAAAGGCAGATTACTGGGGCCAGCTTGAACCTGTAAATCCCTGGATGGAGCTTGGCAGAGGACGTCACTATCAGTACTATCCTTTCCTTAACCTTGGTCACTACTACCTTGCAATATCATCTGACAAAGCCACAAGTGACAAATACAAAGGCTTTATGAAAGATGCCATGGAGCACCTTAAGAGAAGAGCAGCAGACGATCCGTTTATCTATGGAATTCCTTTCCTGTGGTGCTCAAACAACCTTGTCTCTGCAGCCATAACCCACTCTCATCTTTACAGAAAGGCCACAGGAGACAACACCTACCTTGAGATGGAGATGGCCCTTCGTGACTGGCTGTTTGGCACTAACCCATGGGGTACATCAATGATAGTTGGATTCCCCGAAGGGGCAAACTACCCTTCTAGACCTCACTCCTCATACACAGTACACAATGGAGACCTTACTTACGGTGGTTTGATTGATGGGCCAATTGAGAGAGAGCTATTCCTTACAAGAGCAGGAAATGCACTTACAAGGCCTGATGATAATGCTGTATTTAACAGAGGTAAAGCAGTTTATCATGACGATATTGGTGACTACTCTTCAAACGAGCCTACAATGGATGGAACAGCCGGTCTGAGCTACTACTTTGCCGCTATGGAGAAGGAGGGCAAAGAGTATTCTAAGGAGGAGCCAAAGGTTGTAAAGGATGCCTGGGGTGCAGCTGTCAGAGTAAATCCTGATAAAAAAACTATTTATTTAATCTTCTCTGCCGATTCAATGTTCCAGGGAGGTGATAAAATTCTTAAAACTCTTAAGAATAACAAAATAAAGGGCTCTTTCTTCCTTACCGGTAATTTCCTCAGACTTGCAGATCAAAAGAGCATGATAGAGAGAATCATTAAAGAGGGCCACTACACCGGAGCTCACTCAGACAAACATATCCTCTACGCTCCATGGGATAAGAGAGATAAATCTCTTGTTACAACAGACAGCCTTGCAAATGATATCAAGAGAAACTATGCAGAGCTTGCAAAATTTGGTATTGAACCAAAAGATGCACCGTGGTATTTACCTCCATACGAATGGTATAACAAAGAGTCTGTAAATGTGGCTGCCTGGCTTGGTTTTAAAACTATTAACTTTACTCCGGGAACAGCAACTCCTGCCGATTACACCACTCCTGATATGAAAAACTATCGATCAAGCGAAGATCTTATCAACAGATTGTTTGAGTTTGAAAAGCGCGAAGGGTTAAACGGTGCTGTAATTCTGATACACCCCGGTGTAGAGGAGAGCAGAACTGACAGGCTTTACGATAAACTGGATTCAATTATAAAAAGATTAAAAAGACTGGGATACAGTTTTGACAGATTGTAATAATTAAAATACAAATTGTAACTTTGTACCGCACTTTTGCTTCATGCTTTGTGCGGTACCTTTTTTACTAACCAATCCTGTTTGACGAATATGTACGAGATAGTCAGGAAAAGATTCCTAACCCCTTCCATTGCTTTGATGGATGTGTATGCCCCAAGAATGGCCTCATCGGCCCAACCCGGTCAGTTTCTGATTGTAAGAGTTCATGAAAAGGGAGAGAGAATTCCTCTCACAGTGTGTGACTTTGACCGCAATGAGGGTACTGTAACAATTGTTACCCAAATTGTGGGTGCATCAAGCAGAAGAATTTGTCATCTGGAAGAGGGCGACTCATTTGTTGACTTTGCAGGACCTCTGGGACAGCCGTCTGAATTTTTGCACATGCCTAAAGAGGAGCTGCGCGCAAAGCGATTCATATTCATAGCCGGTGGCCTGGGTACTGCACCGGTATATCCTCAGGTGAAATTTCTTCACCAGGCGGGAGCTTCTGTTGATGTAATTATAGGCGCCAAAACCAGGGATATGGTTATTTTTGAAAAGGAGATGAAGGCTGTTTGTGACAATCTTTATATCTGTACCAATGACGGAACTTATGGTAAAAAGGGTCTTGTGACCGATTTGCTCAAAGAGCTGCTGGACGGTGGAAATAGATATGACCAGGCTGTTGCAATTGGCCCTATGATAATGATGAAATTTGTAACTCTTGCGGCAAAACCATATAACCTGCCTCTTATTGTCAGCCTGAACACTCTTATGGTTGACGGAACAGGTATGTGTGGAGCCTGCAGGGTGTCGGTTGGCGGAAAGACTAAATTCGCATGTGTTGACGGGCCTGAATTTGATGCCCATCTTGTTGATTTTGAAGAGGCTATGCGCAGACAGGGGATGTATAAAAATATTGAACAGGAGAGCGACCACAAATGTAAAATTGGTTTAAACAGTTAATTCATTACCAGGCATATGAGAAATAAAATTCCGAGAGTTCCCGTAAGAGAGCAGGATCCTGTTGAAAGGGCTAAAAATTTCGAAGAGGTTAGTTATGGTTACAATGCTGAGGAGGCAATGCTTGAGGCATCAAGGTGTCTTGGATGCAAAAATCCATCTTGCGTGGTTGAATGCCCGGTAAACATTCAGATACCTCAATTTATATATGAAGTTGAGCAGGGTAATTTTGAAAAGGCAGCAGAGATTATTGCCCGTGACAGCTCTTTGCCTGCAGTTTGCGGCAGAGTTTGTCCGCAGGAGAGCCAATGCGAGGGAGTATGCATTTTGGGAGTTAAGAAAGAGCCTGTTGCAATAGGCAAGCTTGAGAGATTTGTGGCTGACTGGAGCAGACAGAAAGGAATTAAATTTACAGATAAGTTACCTTCAAACGGCAAAAAGGTGGCAGTAATTGGTAGTGGTCCTGCAGGTATCGCCTGCGCCACCGACCTTGCAAAACTTGGCTACGAAGTGACAATATTTGAGGCACTTCACGAACCGGGAGGCGTTCTGCAGTATGGAATTCCCGAATTCAGGCTGCCTAAAGATGAGGTTGTGAGAAAAGAGATTGAGAACACAATTTCGCTTGGTGTAAAGATAGAGACAAATGTAGTTGTGGGACGAACAGTTACTATTGACTCACTTATGGACAACGAAGGCTTCTCTGCAGTATTTATCGGTTCAGGTGCAGGTCTGCCAAAATTTATGGGTATCCCGGGCGAAAACCTGAACGGAGTGGTGTCGGCCAATGAATTCCTGACCAGGAGTAACCTTATGAGGGCTTATGATCCCGATTATGAAACTCCAATACATGTTGGCAAGAGTGTTGCAGTAGTTGGTGGTGGAAATGTTGCTATGGATGCTGCAAGAACTGCGCTTAGACTTGGTGCCGATGTTACTGTTGTTTACAGAAGAACAGAGAAGGAGCTTCCGGCAAGGGTAGAGGAGGTTCACCATGCAAAAGAGGAGGGTATAGTATTCAGAATGCTGACAAACCCTACCGAAATTCTGGGTGACGAAAAGGGCTGGGTAAGAGGCCTCAGATGTATAAAAATGGAACTTGGAGAGCCGGATGAGAGTGGCAGAAGATCGCCTGTTCCAATTCCTGATTCTCACTTTGAAATAGATACAGATGTAGTAATAATGTCATTGGGAACATCCCCAAACCCTCTGATTGCATCAACAACACCTGGTCTGGATACCAACAGATGGAACGGACTGGTTGCTGATGACAACGGAGCAACATCCCGCCCCGGTGTATTTGCCGGAGGTGACGCTGTAACAGGTGCTGCAACAGTTATACTGGCTATGGGTGCCGGAAGAAAGGCTGCAGCTGCAATAGATGAATACTTAAGAACTAAATAAATAGAAGCAAAATGGCACAGAAACCATCCATACCTAAGGGCACAAGAGATTTCGGACCCTCTGAGATGGCAAAAAGAGAGTATATTTTCGATACCGTAAAATCTGTTTTTAAACTATACGGGTACTCACCAATTGAGACTCCTGCAATGGAGAACCTCTCATCTCTTCTGGGAAAATATGGCGAAGAGGGTGACAGACTTCTGTTCAAGGTTCTCAATTCGGGAGATGCCTTTGCCGGTGTTGACCCTCAAATGCTTCAGAACAGTAACTCCCTTTCACTTAAGGTGTGCGAAAAGGGTCTTAGATACGATCTTACCGTTCCCTTTGCAAGGTTTGTTGTTCAGCATCAGAATGAGATCACTTTCCCGTTTAAAAGGTACCAGATACAACCGGTATGGAGGGCTGATCGCCCGCAAAAGGGGCGTTACAGGGAGTTTTTTCAGTGCGATGTAGATGTTATTGGCAGCACATCACTGTTAAATGAGCTTGAGCTTATTCAGATTACCGATGAGGTATTTAAGAGGCTTGGAATTGATGTGACAATCAAGATTAACAATCGCAAAATACTTTCCGGAATCGCAGAGGTTGTGGGACATCCCGAAAAGCTTACCGACATTACCATTGCCATAGACAAAATTGATAAGATTGGCCTTGATGAGGTTAAAAAAGAGTTGTTGGAGAGAGGTATAGACCAAAAGGCTATAGATGCAATCGAACCTGTTCTTAATCTTAAAGGGACTACAAAAGAGAAGATTGAGGCCATGAAACCCGTTCTTGAAAACTCTCAAACCGGAATGAAGGGTCTTGAAGAGATAGGTCGTGTTTTTGAGCTGGTACAGCTTGCCGGAGTTAAACAGGAGACCGAGCTTGACCTTTCACTTGCCAGAGGGTTAAATTATTACACAGGTGCAATATTTGAGGTTAAGGCTAAAGGTGTAGCCATTGGCAGCATTTGCGGAGGTGGTCGTTATGACGATCTTACGGGAATTTTTGGTTTACCGGGTGTTTCGGGAGTGGGTATTTCGTTTGGAGCTGACAGAATTTATGATGTGCTAAATGCTTTGGAGAGGTTTCCTGCAGAGAGTTCGTCAGGTACAAAAATTCTCTTTGCTAACCTTGGTGAAAAAGAGCAGGAGTACATAATTCCAATTCTCAAAAAACTCAGGGAGGCAGGTGTTGCTTCGGAGATTTACACAGAGGTCACTAAACTTAAAAAACAGTTCGATTACGCTGAGAAAAGGTCAATTCCTTACCTGGTTATTGCCGGTGAGTCAGAGATTCTGAAGGGTGTTATCAATCTTAAGAATCTTGCTACAGGTGAGCAGGTTGAAATTTCTCCGGCTGAGTTGATCGCGAGATTTTTATAATTTTTATTTGGTCTGTTGAATATATTGTATTACCTTTGCAGTCCTATCAAAAAGAGATAATACCAAAATAGAAATATACCGCGGAGTGGAGCAGTTGGTAGCTCGTTGGGCTCATAACCCAAAGGTCACAGGTTCGAGTCCTGTCTCCGCTACTAAAAGAGCTGTCTGATTTTCAGGCAGCTCTTTTGTATTTTTCTTGTTTTCCCAAATCGCTCAACTCCGGCAAACAGATTGTTTTGGAGTGCCCTCTAATTTTCCTTGTACTTTGCGGCGACTGCGGAACTCCTCCCATTGGTCGTCAAACAGTCCTCGTCGTTCCCGCAAAGTAGCCGCGGAAAATTATCGGAAAACAAATGTTGCCTTAGAGCTGAGGATTTGCTCATTAAACAATAAAATTCCGGTAGAAATGATATTTCTATAAAAATATTCAGTTTTTTCAGAGGTTGTAATTTTAAGTTGCTTCACAAACGAATGATTTGCTTATAAATACGGAATTGACTTTGCTATTTTAACTCTGTCATTTTCATAATAAGCATATTAACAGCAATATACAAAGCAACTTAAAATTCCACTTTTTTGTTTTCCCAAATCCTCAACTCCGGCAACCGATTGTTTTGAGGTTCCCTCAAATTTTCCTGGTACTTTGCGGCGTCTGCGGAACTCCTCCCTTTGGTCGTCAAACAGTCCTCGTCGTTCCCGCAAAGTAGCCGCGAAAAATTATCGGAAAACAAATGTTGCCTTTGAGTTGAGGATTTGCTCATTAAACAATAAAATTCCGGTAGAAATGATATTTCTATAAAAATATTCAGTTTTTTCAGAGGTTGTAATTTTAAGTTGCTTCACAAACGAATGATTTGCTTATAAATACGGAATTGACTTTGCTATTTTAACTCTGTCATTTTCATAATAAGCATATTAACAGCAATATACAAAGCAACTTAAAATTCCATCATTTTTTGTTTTCCCAAATCCTCAACTCCGGCAACCGATTGTTTTGAGGTTCCCTCAAATTTTCCTGGTACTTTGCGGCGACTGCGGAACTCCTCCCTTCGGTCGTCAAGCAGTCCTCGTCGTTCCCGCAAAGTAGCCGCGGAAAATTATCGGAAAACAAATGTTGCCTTTGAGTTGAGGATTTGTGCAATCATTCACCCGGTTTTTCGACTCATTTATGGTCACTGAAGCCTGAAATACAATTGATTTGGAGAAATATTATTGTAAATTACTTTATTTCTACTTTTTTTATTACTAATTTTGAAATTCAGCTGCTCAATAACTTACCCATAATTCCACTTTTACTTTTTCCAATGCATATAATTTCAACAGATGAACATTTGCATCGTTATTTTTAAAAAATACATTGACCAAGTAAAGCATAATTTTAAATATTGATATTATGAAAAAATATTTATTTATCGTATTTGTTTTCACGCTATTATGCACTAATACACGTGTGTCTGCTTTTTCGTTTAATGCATATAATCAGAATATTGAAAGACTCAGCGGAATAATTGTGGACAGCAAAGGGCAGGGAGTCCCCTTCGCGACTGTTGCTCTCACAAGTGAGGGAAATAACAATAGAAGAATTGTATTATTTTCATCAAGTAATGAAAATGGAATTTTTTTTTCCAAAACATCACAGTAGGTAAATATACGCTTGAAGTATCAAGCCTAGGATTTACACCTGGAAAATTTATGGTCGTCATTGACACTGGCAGCTCAGATTTAGGCAAATTTACACTCTTGGAAGGAATTGAATTGAGTACTGTGAATGTTGTCGCAACCAAACCATTGGTCAAAGCAGAGATTAATAAACTAATTTATGATGTGGAAAACGATCCAGATGCTGCAAAATCAAACACATTGGAAATACTTAATAAAATCCCCTTTATACAGGTAGATAAGATGACCAACAAGATTAAAATAATGGGACAAGAGGCCGGTTTTTCCATAATAGTAAACGGGAAAAAGAGTCTTTTGATATCGGAAACCAACCAGTATGTAGCTAAAATGCTACAGGCCGGGCAATTGAAACAGATAGAACTTATAACAAGTCCGGATGGAAAATACTCCGACCAAACGGCTGTAATAAATATAATTACAAAATCTTCATTACCCGATGGACTAGTTGGCGAAGTATCAATCTATGGTAGTGATCTTGTACGTATTAGTTCCGGTTTTCAACTTACCTCTAAAATAGGAAACCTTATATATAATACAAGTTACAATTATGGATATTCCAATCTTTATGGTACTATGAGCAATTCAAAAACTGTAGATTACAGGAATGATGAGTTCAGATTCTCTGAAAGCTATATAAGAAATTCTCCCGGATCATCAAATAGCCATAATGCAGGAATTAGAGCTAGCTATGATATTAGTGACCAGGATATGGTGGCTGTAAATTTCAAAGTTGCATTTGATGATGGTATAAGCAATATTAATTCTTTCAGTAAATATCAGAATTCCAGCAATATTATAACAAGAGAGTTTATTATCAATAGCAGCAATGTTATTTATAATGCCCAGTATGTAGGAAGTGTTGATTATCAACGGTCTTTTAAAAGCAAACCCAATAAACAGTTTACTGCAACATACAGTTTGGATAATCGAAAAAATGAAATGAAATATGATAGGATAACAGAATCTATTACCGGATATACTGATAACCGGGATCAAACTCTTAATAATCTGAATAATTTTGAACAGACTGCAGCGATAGATTTTTATAATACTATCGCAAAAAATCAATCTTATTACATAACTGCAAAATATGTTCACAGAAGATATACGAGTGACATTTGGTTGTCAGAAATGAATAATACTCCGGTATTTACAACACAGGTAGATGCTCTCGAATATTTGCAACAAGTGGGTTCATTACTTTGCAACTATTCAATTAGAACCAACAAAGTAATGGCAACCGGTCAAATTGCCTTTGAACATACCGATAACGACATTAATTTCGGAATCAACAATTCCATGCTTAAAAAAAGTGATGATGCTTTGCTTGCTAATCTTCGTTTCAACTATCAACCCAGTAATAGAAGCATGTTTGTTTTATCGCTGAGTAGAGAATATTTCCGCCCTGACATAGGATATTTAAATCCTTATGAAGACAAATCTATTGCCGGGCAGATTTATAAGGGAAATCCTGAGTTAGATAATCAGAAATCATATTTCACTATGTTGATGTTCCGTTACTTCGTGCGCAAGAGTCTTAATATTAGAGCACTCGCGTCTATGAGGTATTCAAATAATGCTGTTCAACAGTATAGCTTTGTAAATAATAATGGCGTTCTAATAACTACTTATGGCAATATAAGTAGAGAGAGTACGATGAATTTTTCAATCGGAATAAATTATAATCCTTCATCTTGGCTCGAAATAAATCTAAATGGTCGTATGGCACTCAAATCTTTTGAATATCCCGGGAATAAAAACTCTTATTGGGATCCTATGTTCATGTTAAGTTTCACTAGTGAATTATGGCACGGAGCAAATTTAAGGACACAGTTACTTTATATAACCCAAAATTGGGACTCTAACCTTAATATACAATCCAGCAAACAGCATATGAGAGTTGATGGATTGTTTGATTTTTCTCAAAAGATTGGAAGGAGACTGAGATTAGGTGTTTTCATACAAAATCCTTGGCAAACATATAAAAATCAAATTATTGAACAAGCTTCTTCCGATTTTTATAAAAAAAGCGAGACTAGATCTTTGGGACGTACTATTGGGTTTCAACTCACCTATAACTTTGGGCAATTCAAAGACTCAGTAAAAGCAGCTAAAAGAGCAGTTAGAAATACTGATCGTACTAAATCAGAGAATTTATAAACAATATTGCTTAATACAAGTAGCTGTTAAAATGCTCATACCTAATATGAAGATAATGATGTTGGATTATCTATGATTAAATAAATTATTATGAAAAAAAGCTCATTTTTTACTATAGTAATCATACTTGTTTTGTTCTCCTGTGGTAAGGAGATTGAAACTAAAAAAAACAATGTAATTGATTTGGAATCCAACATTGGTATTACAGAGATTGTAAATTTATCTATGATCGCTGATGGAATAGAGTATATCCCATTACAGACCAAAGACCAATCTCTTCTTACTCCTCCTTTCAAGGATGCTGCTTTTGTAAATGGGAGGCTCTACATTAGCCAGTCCAGATCAGAAGTAAAGATATTTGATCATGATGGTACTTTTTTAAAGACATTTAACAAACAGGGTAGGGGGCCGCAAGAGTATGAAGATATGTCAAATATATATATTGATCCTTCAACCAACAATTTACTCGTTTATTCAATTGGAAAATTAAATGAATACAACAATGAAGGTGATTTTGTTAAAAGAATTTTAATTCGTGATAATGAAGAAATTAAGAGCTTTACCCCGAATAAGTTCTATAGCATAAGAGAGAATCTGAAGCTTATTACGTTTAGAAATTTTAAATCCTTACATTCTGCTTGTGTTACTGACAGTACTTTTAGAGTACTGTACTATGTAAATTATTCTGAAAAGGAGCACGCTCTACGTATGAATAGCCAAACATCTATAAATTTTCTGGAACCCTATTTCTATAAATTCAGAGACAGCGTGAGAGTATTTAATAATTATGATGGCAGCCTTCTCACAGTCAGCAATGCCAATGGCGTTGATACTTCATATATATTCAATTATGGGAAGTATAATTGCAGAAATGTTGATCTCAATGTGAGAGATTATAATAAACTGCCTTTAATCCGCCGTTTTGGTGATATGTTTGAAAGCACAAACTATGTTTTTATTCAGTTTCAATTGGGTTCCTTGCCTCACAAACCAAGAATAATGCTAAAGAGCGGTGTGGCAGGTAACAGAGGGGAGACATATGAAATAACCCTGTCAACTTCGTTATTAAATAAGAAAACCGGTGAGTTTAAATTTGTAGATCAACCTGAATTCAATCAGTTTGGGTTTAAAGATGATTTTGAAGGAGGGCCGGCATTTTGGCCGGTTTATATAAGCGAGGATGACTATATGATAGCCATGATTGATGCTTACAAATTCATTCAGCATGCTCAGGCAAATAATGTGTCTGCCAAATTCAAAAAGATAGCCGAAGGTCTTAAAGATACCGATAATCCGATTCTTGTGAGGGTTAAACTTAAAAGCGAATAAAAGGGTTTGTTACAGTAATATTGCTTTGCTTTGAAAATCGCTGCCATTGGTGTAAATTTGTCTGAATTTTAAAGATTTTACAATGGGCTTTGTGATTAGAGAGGCAAACTCTTCGGATATTAACCTCATATTTGACTTTATTTGCGATCTTGCAGATTATGAGAAATTAAGGCACGATGTAACGGCCACTCCGGAGATTTTACACGAGAGTATTTTCGTTAAAAAGCAGGCCGAAGTTCTGATTGCTGAGTTAGATGATCTACCGGTTGGCTTTGCCCTCTATTTTCACAACTTCTCAACCTTCAAAGGCAAAGCATGTCTCTATCTTGAAGATATATTCATTAAACCTCAGTACAGGGGAAAGGGATTCGGGAAGGCAATTTTCAACAGGCTGGCTCAGATTGCGGTTGAGAGAGGTTGTGACAGGTTTGACTGGGCAGTGCTGGACTGGAACGAGCCCTCTATTAATTTTTACAAATCGCTTGGTGCTTTTCCAATGGACGAGTGGACCGTATTTCGCTTGACCGGTGATGCTTTAAAAAGTGTTGCCCATAAGGAAAAATAGGTTAAATATTATCAGTAGAGTATGAACAGGACAATTGCATTGGTTGCTCATGACAACCGGAAAAAAGACCTTATAGAGTGGGTCGAATTTAACAAGGGAACCTTGTTAAGACACAAACTTATTTGTACAGGAACCACAGGGCGAATGGTTGAAGCGGCACTAACGCAGAACAGAGCAAAAAATGACCCTCAACCTGAGATTAAGCTTCTTAAATCGGGCCCTCTGGGAGGAGATCAACAACTTGGTGCATTAATTTGTGAAGGAAAAGTTGATATGCTGTTTTTTCTATGGGATCCGATGCAGCCCCAGCCGCATGATGTCGATGTAAAGGCTTTGCTCAGAATATCAAGCTTGTACAATATTCCAACCGCTACCAATAGGTCAACTGCAGACTTTATAATATCCTCTCCGCTATTCGAAGGTGAATACAAACCTCAACTCAACAATTTTTCAGACTACCTGGGGCGTTCAATAGACCTTTAATACGCTAAAAATGGATGCCCAATCCAAAGAAAATTCCCTTACTGTCGTACTCGAAAAGATATACTCTTTTTAGGGTATAGTGTCTGTAACCTGCTGTTGCAGTCAAACAAACTTTATCTCCGGCAAACAGCTTATATCCTACACCTGCATCAAACATATTCCCCTTTTGATAATAATCATTTACTGCGCCAAGAATGCCGGCAGTACCAAATATAAATGGGGTATTTCGAGCGTTAAAAAGATAATATTTAGCATCAATATAGAGTGGTAGTGCCTTGGTTTTAGGATTACGAAACTTGTCAATTCCAACGCCAACACCTACTGAAACATTTGGTATTAAGAAATATGACGCTCCCAGACGATAATTTGTAGAGAACATATTCTTATCAGAATTATCATCATGAGTTGGCTTTACCTCAAATGTTGCTCCAACCTGTGCCGAGAATCGGAATCCTGTGTTTTTCTTATTTTGCTCCTGAGCTGATGCTCCAATTACCAATAGCATCAGAGAGATGGTTAAAAGTGATTTTTTCATATTAAAAGTGTATTATGTATTTATTGCTTGTTAAACTTCCAAAAACTCCGTATCCATTTTCAATATTTGAGTATATCTTAACGGGTTCTGAATGTATGTCGTTGGTAGAACACTTGGCCAACTCTATGCTTTTAAGGTATTTGTAGAAATCATATGATATGTGTTGTAAGTCAATTTCTATCCAATTAAACAAACCGTTTCTTTGTCTTGATTCAATGGTAAAAATATAACTTTTTCCGTTGAATAGCCTATCATCAAATACATTTGAGAAATGCTTTGGCCAACCCTCAATTGATTTTGAAATGCTGTTATCAAAAAACAAAATATCATTTGAAGCAAAAATGTCATTTGCAAAAGCAAAGTCTGAGTATCCTAAAGGCGCGGGCTTTGAGCTGCCTATGCTCCTAACATTCAAACGATAATAATTATTTTCGTTTGATGGATCAGAAATCTTACAAACTATCTTAATAATTGTATCGTTTCCGGTATTGTCAATTGGATGTAAAAAACCATCATCCATAATCTTCTTTGGGTTCTCGTTATAAAATGTTATTGATTCAACTATTTGAAAATCTGATTTAGATTTGATTTGGGTATTCCCTTTAATAATTTCAAATCCTTCTTTAGATGCATTAATTTCAATTCTATCTCCAATTAAAGGTTTATAATCGGAAATATATTGATGATTATTGGAGTTATAGCGTAGATAATAAATAGAATCTGATGTTTTAAGCCATACAATAGCATTTTGAACCGAATAGAATTGTTCATCAGATAAAAGATCATCATCTAAGAAAAATGTTGATTTGTATAAATATAGAGATAAACAGGTGTCTGGATTGGCCAGAGCTCCAACGGTTAATTTTGATTCAGTAAGTTCACCATCAAAATTAAGTGTTTGTTCACAGCCAATTATTATTGTGATGAATAGAAATAATAAGTACTTTTTTTTCATTTAATTAAAACTTATAAGAGTAACTTAATGAAGGCATGAATGGAAATAGACATATTCCTTTCAGAACATTTTTATTATTTTCATAATCAGGATAGACCGAATGAATATTAAAATGATTGTACAAATTATATATGCTCAGACTTAAAGTGCTTGTTCCTATTTGATGGTAAATATGATAGTTTATTCCAATGTCTAATCGATGATAATCCGGGAGTTTATATCCGTTTTTTACAGTGTATGATTTAATTTTTTCATATGAAGTAAGAGTTACGCTACCCGATGGATTAATTATCGGAGATGGGTGATTACCTGAAAGATATCCGGATTCTGGAGTAAGTGTATTTGAAACAAATATCGTTCTCCCAAGTAAAATTGTTTCTGAAAGTGTCCCTCTACTGCCTGTTTTATAAGCAAAAGTTGCAGATATGTCAACTCTTTTACTGATAACATGCGAAATATTAAATGCAAAATTATTGCGGCAGTCATTTTTTGCATAAAAAGATTTCCCTTCATTCACGATGTTATTATCTCTGTCAAACAGTCTAAGCGATTTACTCCATGTATATGATAAACTGCCAGTGAGCTTTCCAATATTTTTCTGAGCTAATAATTCCAACCCATAGGACAAACCCTTTCCGGAATAAACCATGTCTTCCCAACTGTCGGGATTGTTTATGAATGATGCACCATCTTTATATTCAAGAGCATTGTTAAAGTCCTTATAATAAGCCTCCAATGAAAAATTTACACTGTTAAGTAAATCATAAAATAATCCAACAGAAAAAAGATTAGAAGTCATTGGTTGAATTGATTTTGTTGCAGGAACCCAGATATCTGAGGGTAATACTAGATTGGAACTGCTTAAAAGATGAATTGGTTGGGACATCTTGGTGTAAGAAGCTTTTAATGAAAAGTTTGTCAAAATTAAAAATCTAAGACCAACGCGAGGTTCAATGAAGAGTTTATTTTTGCCATTCAAGGAATACAAATTTATACGTGCTCCTGTATTAATACTAAGACTATTAAAATCCGTGTCTTTTTCAGCGTACAGTGCTGATGTATATATTGCCGATTTGAATCCATTTCTGTTTTCAGAAAGTGTTTCTGCATTTATACCAGACGTAGTTATTGATGTATAACGATATGTATTGATAAATGGATCAAATTGCTGAAACGATAGTAAAATTCCTGCATTGTACGAATGCTTGCCTGATTTAATGATAATTTCAGGACCGACAGATATCTCTTTTATTTTTGAATCATAGCTCACCACAGATCTGTTAGTGTTTGAATTAATAATTTCTAGTGAATTAGGTATTGATACAGTGTGTTCAGAAAATGATTCAACATTATACAGATATTTATATGTAGTATAAAAAAATTTAGTATTAAGAGTTTTTCCTCCACTAATTTTATGATGCCAGTTAAAGCCAATCATTGAGTTGCCCCATTTGTTTTTAGAATCATATTTGCTTTTATACTTGATAGTTCTTTGGTTATTCGTCTCTTCAGATTGATTTACTTTACCATCGTAGTCAGAATTATCAACACCTTGATAAAAGCTTAACGAAAGCTTGTTGCTGTCGCTTATCATGTGGCTCATCTTTGCATTTAAATCATAAAATGAGAGATTTGAAAACTGATTTAATGCTTCTGGAACATCATATACAGCACGCAAAAAATTATTAGCAATGAAATTATAATGTGATCTTCTTGCAGCCAGAATAAACGATGTTCTATTAGAAATAACAGGTCCCTCAAAATTCAGCTTACCTGATAAAAGTCCAATTGAGGCTGAACCGTGATATTTTTTATAGTCACCGTCTCGAATACTGATATCAACAACACTAGATAATCGAGATCCATATTTAGCGGGAAACCCACCACGATACACTAAAACTCTATCAACAATTTCAGAGTCAAATATTGAAACGAACCCTTTCATATGTTCTGGATTATATAGGGTTGCACCATCAAAAATTATCATATTCTGATCGTTGTTGCCACCTCTAACATAGAACCCAGCTTTCCCGTCACCACTGCTTTGAACACCAGGCATTAATTGGATGTACTTAAAAATATCAACTTCTCCTAAAAGTGTAGGTGCTTTCTTTAATAAATTGATAGGAAGCTCAATAAAACTCATTCTTGAATTTTGAACATTATTTATTCTTTGAGCATAAATCCTTGCCTCATTCAAGGTGTTAACCTGATCCATGCTAACAATAATAGTAGTGTCATTGTTCACGTTCAGTCGGATGTACTCTGACTTAAAGCCGACGCTATTAAAGATCAATAATATACTGCCTTGTATTAGCGAAATTTGAAAAGAACCTGTTTCATCTGAATGCTCTACAATTTTATAATCAAGGGAATTGATGGAAGCATAAGGGATTCTTTCCCCATTGCTTCCATCAATGATATTTCCAGAAACTAACACGTTTTTTTGTGCGATTGATAGTACTGGAAGAATAAGTTGGATTAATAATATGATAGTAATCTTTTTCAACGTATTACATATCTGCGTTTAATACTTCAAAAAATGTGGTATATGCTAGAACTCCAAAGGCATTATAAATATTGCAATATATTTGAAATGTGCCTCCTCTTTCAAATGATATTAAAGCAGTGTTACCATTTTGAGTGATAATAGTACATTTGCCATCCGAATCATCAATAAACCAATCATAAGTTGCATAACTCATATTAGGATAGACGGTATAGTTATAATTGTTGCCTAAACTTATATTTTGCTCTCCATATATGCCTGGATTAAAGTATATTGTCCGGTAATTTGGATTGTAAGATGATGGAACATTAGTAGGTGAGTGCCTTACTAATGGACCACTACCCCATTTTGATTGATAGACATTCGATGGACTCCCATATGATAAAATTGCCGAATGATCACCATTATAATAAAAAATTCTTCTATAACCATATGAGTTGTTAGGTTCGTTTGTGGAGTAAAGGTCGTTAATTAAATAGTTAGAAATATTGTCATTGTATGAAAAAATGGTTGCATCTATCCAACATACTGAACCACCATTAGAGATATTCCAAGCATAACTATGACAATTATAAGTTCTTGATGCGCTATCGATTAGTTCCACATTGTAAGTATCAAGTACAACTTGAGTCACATTGTATTTTTCTGTGGGTGTAAATTCCTGATTAATATACCCTAAGACGTTTTTTCCAAACGGAGTTAAGACGGTTGTTGATTGAAAAGTATTTTCACCGAAAGGACCTTGATTTTTAACCAATAAAGAAGATTTCTTTCTTATGTACTTATCAATAATTTCAGTACTATAACTGCCATATATCTTTTTATTTAAATTCTTTTCAGAAAGTTTTTTTTCGAATATATGGAATAACTCCTGCTGATGACTTTCTTTGATCTGATTAATAAATAATTTGTTAGTTAGAAGTAGCTCGATATACTTTAGTTTTAATGGATTCACAAATTTAGCATTATTATCCTTATTATTATTTATTTCTAATTTATCATATATTTTCATCAATTGATATGCACCATCTTCTCTTTTTGAAAGTTCAGCTAGCCCATTATAAGCGTTAATCATTCTAGTTATCTCCATTTCTTCATTATTTGAAAAAGCAAATTCAAAGTAAAGTGGATAGTTAAAACAAATCTCCGCTAAGTTTTCAGTAGTGAGATAACGTAATAGCGAATCAGGAATTTGACATTCTCTCAATTTTTCTTCTCCGCTTAAATTCTTCCAATAAAGAGAGTCTTTAATAAGATTTTGATAATCAAATTTAAAATTTGATTTTGTTTCAATACTTATCAGTCCCGGATCTGATGTTTGATGATTAATAATTTCGTCTTTTAAACATGCTTGACATAGCAAAATAAATGCGAATAAAAATAATGATTTTCTCATAAAAATATTTTTAGAGGGTAAGTAATGTTATCGCCACTAAATTAAATCATTATGATTAAATAATCAACTTTTATTTAAAAAAAGTGTAAAAATTTTAAACTATTCAACTGATTGAATCTTAGGTTTGTCAATGGCAGCTTAGAAATATTGACATTGTGCAAAATTTTCCGTATCAGTTCAGGCTGTAACCAATTCTGGCCTGAAATACAGAAATCTCTCCTCTTTTGCCCTCTGCGAATATCATATCTGCCTCTTTAACATAGATATCAACAACGTCATTCAGGCGACATTCGTTGTTGAAGTTAATCCATAATTCAGTTACATGCATTTTTGATGAAAGCTCAGTACTTATATGGTTCATAGACCACTCCATATAGCGGATGTTGTTGGCATGCTGGTTTATGTCAATATCAGAAATATTCACTTTTACACTGCCACGTAACTCCATACCTTGAGGAGATACCAGCCTTTCGGCAGGCTCATCAATTGCATTAACAAGATGTGCACCGGCATAGTCGCTGCCCAGTATTGAATCCATTCTCTGTACTCTTCTGGTATTTGTGTTGATTATGAGCCATGAAGAGGTTGTCAGGATTATGGGATTACCTTCCGGATCGCATGCCTGGTAATCTCTGAACCCAAAGAGCCGGTCGCTGCCCTTGTGCCATGTCTCAATTGTAAGTTTGTCTTTCCAAGTAGGCAGTTTGAGAAACTTAACATGAATTCTTGAGAGTACCCAGGCAATGCCTTCACCGATAAGGTTATCGTATCCAAAACCCAATGACAGGGCGTGAATATTAGCCATCTCCTGCATATGGTACATCCATGAAGTTGGTTTGTATTTACCAGTATGATCTGTTTCGTAAGTTTTAACCGTGAAGTTCTCTTTGTATGTGCTCATCCCGAAATTATTAAGTTTTTAGTGATCTGAAACATGGCTCAAAAATAAAGATTAATTGGTAATAACCGTCAGTTTGTACTATCTTTGTATCCCTGTATAACAATCCGTATTAACTTATGAGCACCAAATATGTTTTTGTTCTGGGAGGAGTTACCTCTTCCCTGGGAAAAGGTATTATTTCAGCATCGCTGGCAAAATTATTACAAGCCAGAGGACTCTCTGTCACGATTCAGAAATTTGATCCATATATAAATGTCGATCCCGGTACTCTCAACCCGTATGAGCATGGCGAATGCTATGTTACAGAAGATGGAGCAGAGACTGATCTTGATCTTGGACATTATGAGAGGTTTCTGAATGTTTTCACCTCCAGGGCAAACAATGTGACTACCGGTAAAATTTACAGAACCGTTATTGACAAGGAGAGAGAGGGAGCATATTTGGGCAAAACAGTTCAGGTAGTGCCCCATATTACGGATGAGATTAAACGCAGAATGCTCAATTTGGGCAAGACAGGCAAATACGACGTAATAATTACTGAGCTTGGCGGAACTGTTGGTGATATTGAGTCTTTGCCATTTGTTGAGGCTGTACGTCAGCTTCAATGGGAACTTCCCGACGAAGATTGTCTGGTAGTACATCTGACTCTGGTACCTTACCTGAGTGCAGCAAAAGAGCTAAAGACCAAACCTACTCAGCACTCGGTTAGAATGTTGCAGCAAAACGGGGTTCATCCTGACGTGATTGTGTGCAGAACCGAGCACCCTCTTCCTGCAGAGATCAGAAGAAAGGTTGCACTGTTTTGTAATGTGAGGATTAATGCTGTAATTGAATCGATTGATGCCAAGAGTATATATGAGGTTCCTTTGCTTATGGTAAAGGAGAAGCTTGATGAACTTGTATTGAAAAAATTTCAGTTAAGTGCTATTGACAACACTCCTGACCTTGCAAAATGGAGATCATTTCTGGACAGGCTGTTTAACCCTAAAAACGAAGTTAACATTGCTCTTGTAGGTAAGTATGTTGAGCTTCAGGATGCCTATAAATCAATTCTAGAATCTTTTATTCACGCAGGAGCAGAGAATGAGTGCAAGGTGAATGTTCACAGCATTCATAGTGAGCATATAACAGCTTCAACAGTAGATGGTTTTCTAAAAGATATGGATGGAATTCTTGTTGCTCCGGGCTTTGGTGAAAGGGGTATTGAGGGTAAGATTGTTGCCATTGAATATGCGAGAATCAATAAAATTCCTTTCCTTGGTATATGCCTTGGCATGCAAATGGCAGTGATTGAATATTCAAGGAATGTACTCAAGCTTGAAGATGCAATGACAACCGAAATTAAAGCTAATGCAAAGAATCCTGTAATCGACCTGATGGAAGATCAGAAATCTCTCACAGCAAAAGGTGGTACAATGCGTCTGGGCAAATACCAGTGTAGGATTGAGGAGGGCTCATTAGCACACAGGATATATAAAACTCTGGATATTTCTGAGAGACACAGGCACCGTTATGAGATGAATAACACCTATGTTGATATGCTGGCTCAAGCCGGGTTAATACCAAGTGGCAAGAACAACGACACTGGCCTTGTTGAGATAGTTGAGCTGCCTGAGCATCCGTTTTTCATTGGCGTTCAGTTCCACCCTGAGCTTAAGAGTACTCCCGAGAATCCCCATCCGCTGTTTGTATCTTTGGTAGAGGCAGCACTTAAGAGAAAGCTACGTTAATACTGATTTTTAAGTATGTTAAGGCAACTTTTAATAATCATGACAATAATGGCAACAATGCCTGCAGTTAAGTGCTCTGCACAGAGTAAGGTGCCTGTAAGCTATAAAGCTAAGGTTACTGAAGTGCTGCCTCATGATGTTAATGCCTACACACAAGGGCTGTTCTTTCATGAGGGCAGGTTATACGAAAGTTCAGGGCAGTATGGTCAGTCATATTTCAGAGAGGTTGATCTTGCAAGAGGCACAACTGTCAGAAGCTTCAATTTAGCAGCCAAGTATTTTGCAGAGGGAGCAGTAGTCTTTAAGGACAGGCTCTATCTTTTAACCTGGATGGAGAGAGAGGTTCTTGTTTACGACATTAAAACATTCAAAAAGCTTGGTGCGTTTTACCTTCCCAGAGAGGGGTGGGGCTTGACAACAGACGGAAAGCAACTTATCGCAAGCGATGGGTCGGCATTTCTCTATTTTCATGACCCGGAAAATTTCAGGGAGATCTCCAGGGTTGAGGTTAAGATGAATGGCAAAAAGGTCACTGCATTGAATGAACTTGAGTATATCAATGGCGAGGTTTGGGCTAATATTTATGAGAGCGAAACAATTGTAATAATAAACCCGGCAACAGGTGAGGTAAGAGCAACAGTCGATTGCAAAGGGTTACTTCCGTTATCTCTAAGGACCTCCAGAACAGATGTATTAAATGGGATAGCCTACAATCCTGCCAACGGTCACATCTATGTCACCGGTAAATACTGGCCAAAGATGTACAGAATTGAGCTTGTAAAAAAGTGATCAAATTAATCAAAGCAATCAAAGCAATCGTAAAAAATATCCTGTAAGTCACTGCTTCTCTGCCCTGACTATGTGCTTTTTCCCTACCGGTCCGGCAATCCTTAAAACATAAAATCCTGCATCTCTCAATGCCTGTTTGACAACTCCTTTCGAAGAGTATGTAGTAAGAACAGAACCGGTTTTCATTATATGATACAGACCTTTAAATATGGAGTTACTCCAGAGTTCCGGCTGTTTTTCAGGAGAGAAGGCATCATAGTAGACAATATCTATCTGATTATCTTGTAAATAACTCTTTAAAATATATTCAGCGTCTGCAAGCTCCTCTATCCCTGTTTTTAGCTTTGTAAGTGTAAATCCGTCAGAGATTTTGGTTGAAATATTCCATGGTGCTGAGTGGATCCTAAGAAACAAATCTTCGATTTCGCTTTTTGAGATGGTGTAGCCGGTAAGTATCTCAGGATAATTTAACCTGAGCACTTCTTCCAAATCCAGAGGGTATAATTCCAATGATATGTAATGAATCTCCTTTTTTGGAATTGTATATGTTTCGAGTAATGAAAGCAGACAATTCAGACCCGTTCCAAATCCTGCTTCAAGTATGGTGATTATGCCTGCAAGAGAAAGATTATCAGAGGTATAAAATTTGAGACCGTTCTCAATAAATATGTGCATACTCTCGGCCAGTGCACCGTTTACAGAGTGATAGCACTCATCAATTTCGGGCACTCTCAAAGTTGAAGAGCCATCGGCTGTTTTAATTATCTCTCTTTTCATGGTTGTTCCTGTTACAAAAGTATATCTTTCTTTCATTTTTTTTATCTTTGCAGATTACAATAAGTTATTTTTAATAATAGAGACAGAATGGCGTTTTTAACAGGTGTGATCAAAAAAATCTTTGGCACAAAATCGGAGAGAGACTTAAAGGTTATTCAACCATACGTAGATAAAGCACTGCTGGCATACGAGAGAATTGACAAATTATCAGATGATCAGTTACGTGCCGAGAGTTTAAGACTCAAAAAGGTTATTGCAGACAGCATTGCTGCTGACGAAGAGCGTAAAAAATCGCTTCGCGCCAGACTGGAGGATGTTCTAATTGATGTTAAGGAGAAGGAAGAACTTGCAACTGAGGTGGATAAACTCTCTAAAAGGATTGACGAAAAGATTGAGCAGGTGCTAATGGAGATTCTTCCGGATGCATTTGCCGTAATGAAATCTACAGCCAGAAGACTGAAAGAGAACAGTACAATAAAAGTTAAGGCTTCTGAACTTGACAGAGATCTTGCTGCAAAGCATGACTTTATAACAATCGAAGGTGACTATGCGATTTGGAGTAACAAATGGATGGCCGGTGGTAATATGATCACCTGGGACATGGTTCACTACGATGTTCAGCTGTTTGGAGGGGTAGCTCTTCATCAGGGTAAGATTGCAGAGATGGCAACGGGTGAGGGAAAAACTCTGGTAGCTACACTGCCTGTATTCCTGAATGCGCTTGCAGGAAAGGGAGTACATGTGGTAACCGTGAACGATTACCTATCAAAGAGGGACTCTGAGTGGATGGGTCCTCTCTATCAATTTCATGGTCTGAGGGTTGATTGTATTGACAAGCACGCTCCCAACTCAGAGGAGAGAAAAAAGGCATACAGGGCAGATGTTACCTTTGGTACCAATAATGAGTTTGGTTTTGATTACCTGAGGGATAACATGGCTATAAACCCTGATGATCTTGTTCAGAAGAAACACCATTATGCGATAGTCGATGAGGTTGACTCGGTTTTGATTGACGATGCCAGAACGCCTCTCATCATTTCAGGACCTGTTCCAAAGGGCGATGAACAACAGTTTAATGAATACAAACCCATAGTTGAAAGACTATACGGAGCACAGCGCAATCTTGTTAATCAGCTATTGAATGAGGCTAAGAAAAAGATTGCCGAGGGTGACGAAGAGGAGGGAGGCAAGCTTCTCCTTAGAGCACACAAAGGTCTGCCTCGCTACAACCCTATTATCAAATATCTGAGTGAGCCGGGGATGAAACAAATCCTCATCAAGACAGAGAACTATTTCATGCAGGACAACAATAAGCAGATGCACCTTATTACAGACGATCTGTTATTTGTTATAGAAGAGAAACAACGCTCTGTTGAATTGACTGATAAAGGTCATGAGCTTATAGCTCAAAATGTGAGTGAGTCAAAATTCTTTATTTTGCCAGATATTGGTACTGAGATATCTGAAATTGAAAAGGGGGGAATGACTCCTGAACAGAAACTTAAGGCCAAGGATGAACTTCTGAGTGATTATGCAATTAAGAGTGAGAGAGTTCACACTGTTAACCAATTACTTAAGGCATACACAATGTTCGAAAAAGATGTTGAGTATGTGGTGATGGACAACAAGATTAAGATTGTTGATGAGCAGACAGGTCGTATTCTTGAGGGCAGACGGTATTCTGATGGACTTCACCAGGCAATTGAGGCTAAGGAGATGGTTAAAGTTGAGGCTGCTACACAGACATTTGCTACGATTACCCTGCAGAATTATTTCAGGATGTATCACAAGCTTGCAGGTATGACCGGTACTGCCGAAACTGAGGCAGGTGAGTTTTGGTCAATCTACAAACTTGATGTTGTGGTTATTCCAACAAATCGTCCAATCGTAAGAAAAGATTTGGATGACCTGATTTACAAAACAAAACGTGAAAAATATAATGCGGTAATTGACGAAATTGTGGCATTAACAAAATTGGGCAGACCGGTTTTGGTTGGTACAACTTCTGTTGAGGTGTCTGAGTTGCTTAGCAGAATGTTGAAATTAAGGGGCATTAAGCATAATGTGCTCAACGCAAAGCAGCATGCCAGGGAGGCAGAGATTGTTGCCGAAGCAGGTCAGCCGAGTGCAGTTACCATCGCTACAAATATGGCCGGTCGTGGTACCGACATCAAGCTTGGAAGCGGGGTTAAAGAGGCAGGCGGTCTTGCAATTATAGGTACTGAGAGACACGATTCAAGACGTGTTGACAGACAGTTGCGTGGTCGTGCCGGTCGTCAGGGAGACCCTGGTTCGTCAAGTTTCTTCGTATCGCTTGAGGATGATTTGATGAGGCTGTTTGGTTCTGAGAGAATTGCAAATCTTGTTGACAAGATGGGTATGAAAGAGGGCGAGGTTTTACAACATTCGATGCTCTCGAAGTCTATAGAAAGAGCCCAGCGCAAGGTTGAGGAGAATAACTTCGGAATTAGAAAGCGTCTTCTTGAATATGACGATGTGATGAATTCACAGAGGGAGGTTATATACACAAGAAGAAGAAACGCTCTTTACGGAGAGAGGATTGATGTTGATGTTCAGAACATGATGACAGACTTTAGTGAGTCGCTTGTTCAGGCAAACCATGGTAATACCTCTTTTGAAGAGTTCAGTTATGAGACAATCAGGCAACTTTCCGTTGAACCTGGTATGACAGAAGATTTTTATACTGACTCCAACATTGATGCTGTTGCTGAAAAGTTAACCGAAAATGTACAGGAGGTTTACAAACGTAGGGTAGATTCACTTGTGGGTCAGGCATGGCCAATCATTAAGCAGGTTTATGAAACCCAAAGTGCTGCCTATGAAAATATAGCTGTTCCCGTGACCGACGGAGTTAAAATGATGCAGCTTGTAATCAATTTAAAGAAGGCATATGAGAGTCAGGGCAAAGAGATTGGTCGTACTTTAAGTAAGAGTATCACTTTGCTAATGATTGACGAATACTGGAAAGAGCACCTGAGAGAGATGGACGACCTTAAGCAGTCGGTTCAGAACGCTACTTACGAACAGAAAGATCCGCTACTTATCTATAAATTCGAGAGTTTCAAGCTTTTCCAGACTATGCTGGAGAAGGTAAACAGAGATGTTCTTGCATTTTTGCTTAAGGCTCAGATTCCATTCAGAGATGAGCAGAGAGAGCCTATTTCAGTAAGACAGGAGCAGAGAAAGAGAACAGATTTAAGTAATTTACAGACCTCAAGAAGTGATCTTGTCACCTCATCTGGTGAACCAAGAAGCCAGGCGCCTGTTCATGTAGAGAAGAGGGTTGGAAGAAACGACCCTTGTCCTTGTGGCAGTGGAAAGAAATTCAAAAATTGCCACGGTGCAAATGTTTGATTTTAAAAGAGTTTAATTATGTTTGACCTTATAGTTATTGGATCGGGACCAGGTGGTTATGTTGCTGCAATAAGAGCATCGCAGCTTGGTATGAACACCGCCGTTATCGAAAAAGCAGAATTGGGAGGAGTGTGCCTTAATTGGGGATGCATCCCGACAAAAGCACTTCTCAAAAGTGCTCAGACTCTTCATTACGCTCAGAATTCAGCAGACTACGGCTTCACAATAGATGGTGAAATAAATCCTTCAATTGAGGCGATTGTTGAGAGGAGCCGTAATGTTGCTTCAGGAATGAGTCGTGGGATTGATTTTCTGTTCAAGAAAAACAAGATTACCGTTATTAATGGAACCGGAAAGATATCCGGAAAGGGAAAGGTTGAGGTAACATCCCCTGAAGGAGATGTAACCATTGCCGAGGCAAAAAATATTATTATTGCAACAGGAGCAAGAGCCTCTTCGCTTCCTTTTGCTCCAATTGACGGAGAAAAAATTATATCATACCGGCAGGCAATGGTTCCTGCTTCGCTACCTAAAAGTCTTGCTGTAATTGGTTCAGGTGCTATAGGCAGTGAATTTGCCTATTTCTACCGCTCACTTGGAGTTGAGGTTTATCTTATAGAGTATTTGTCCAGCATTGTTCCTCTTGAAGATGACGATGTTTCTGCTCAGTTGGGCAGATCATTCCGTAAAATGGGAATTAAGGTTATGACTTCTGCTCAGGTTAAGTCTGTGGATATTTCGGGTGAGGTGTGCAAAATCACTGTCGAGACCAAAAAGGGAGAGGAGATTGTGGAGGCAGAGAGAGTTCTTTCGGCAGTGGGTGTGAGAGCAAATATTGAAAATATTGGACTGGAGGAGAGTGGAATAGAGGTTGAGAAGGGTAAAATAAAGGTGAATAGTCTGTATGCAACCAATGTAGATGGTATATATGCCATAGGAGACGTAATTGCAACACCTGCACTTGCGCACATAGCTTCTGCTGAGGCTATATGCTGTGTAGAGGCAATAGCCGGACTTGATCCCAAGCCTCTTGATTATGGTAATTTTCCTGCATGTACATACACATCTCCTGAAATTGCCTCTGTTGGAATGACAGAGAGGGCCCTCAAAGAGAGTGGTATTGATTATAAGGTTGGGAAGTTTCCATTTACTGCTTCAGGGAAGGCCTCAGCAGCAGGAGAGAGAGACGGTTTTGTAAAGCTTATTGCCGATGCCAAAACTGACAAAATACTAGGTGCACATTTAATAGGTTATAATGTGACAGAGATGCTTTCGGGCATTGTTGTTGCAAGAAATCTGGGAGCTACCGCTAAAGACTTTATTCACTCAATACACCCGCATCCTACTATGAGTGAGGCAATAATGGAGGCGGCTGCAGCAATTCACGGAGAGGTTATTCACATCTAAATACGGGGTTATGTCAAAAAATGAAGTATCGAACCAGGTAATAGAGGTAAACAGAATTTGTACCGGAACAGAATTTCACGGCACATTAAAGTCCACATCTGACATCAGGATTGATGGGTTTTTTGAAGGAAAAATTAATACTCTTGGTAAACTTGTTATCGGAGAGTTCGCAAAACTAATTGGCGAGGCAACCTGCAAAAGTTGCGATATCTGGGGAGAGGTAGATGGTAAAATTGTTGTTAAAGAGGTCTTTGGCCTTAGAAAAAGCGGCAAAATAAAAGGGAAGGTAAGCTGCCAGAAAATCTTTATCGAAGAGGGGGGCGAGTTCAACGGAACCTGCAAGATGATTACAGAGGAGGAGTTTGACGGAATCCAGGGCAATCCGGACCAGCAGTAATTAATAAATCAGATTCTCTTCTTAATTTTATAGCTGTTTCTTTCACTACTGTTTCTTGAAACAAGTTCTGCTATGAATCCGGACAGGAAGAGTTGCATTCCAATAATAAGGGCTACAAGCGAAATATAAAACAGGGGCTGGTCGGTTACAGCCCTGTATTTTAATCCCTGTGACTGATGTATAAGTTTTTGAACTATCAGATATAGCGAAGTTAAAGTTCCAAACAGGAACATCAGAGAGCCGATAAGCCCGAAAAAGTGCATCGGCTTTTTCCCGAATTTAGAGAGGAACCACAATGTAAGCAGATCCAGGAACCCATTAATAAAACGGTTCATTCCGAATTTGCTCTTACCAAACTTTCTCGGTTGGTGCTTTACTGTTTTTTCTCCGATTGAGTTGAAGCCGGCATTTTTTGCCAGATAAGGAATGTATCTGTGCATCTCTCCGTAAACCTCTATGTTTTTAACCACGATACTCTTGTAAGCTTTGAGCCCGCAGTTCATGTCGTGCAGTTTAATACCGGTAACCTTTCTTGCTGTAAAATTGTAAAGTTTTGAGGGGAGATTCTTAGTCAGTTTGCCATCATATCTCTTTCTTTTCCAGCCCGAAACAAGGTCAAAACCATCTTCACGGATCATCTTTATCATGCCAGGAATCTCTTCGGGACTATCCTGAAGGTCGGCATCCATTGTAACAACAATTTCGCCTTCGGCTGCCTCAAAACCGCAGTATAGTGCTGCGCTTTTGCCGTAGTTTCTTCTGAATGATATTCCCTTTACAGCTGGGTTAAACCGGGTGATCTCTTCGATTATTTCCCACGAAGAGTCGGTACTGCCGTCATCAACAAAGATTACTTCGTATTTCAAAGACTCCTCTCTGAGCGCTTCGGAAATCCATCCCGTAAGTTCTCTGAGTGAATCCTCTTCGTTATAAACCGAGATTACTATTGAGAGATCCATTTTTTACTGAAATTTAAAACTGACTATCTGCAGTATTTGCGAAAATGTCACCTTTTTTTGTGTAGTTGGCAATTATTGATGAAGCAATTGCACCGAAAATAATGTAATAGACCAGTGAAAACACCAAAATAAGTTGAGGCAGTATTCCCTGAATCTTCTCAAATGCTTCCATAGAGTCAGAGTTAGAAGATTGCATAGCGTTCATAACAGTCTCCATCTGATTTGCCATTAAATCGGGGAAAATTAGTGTAATCTGTAAAAATGTGAATGATGCACAGATAACAGAAGAGAAAAGGCAAATCATAAAACCAAATCTGAAGCCATCTTTATATGTAAAAACTTCAAACGGTTTTGAATACTCCTTCATGAAGTAGTAAAGAACCCACAAGCTTCCTGCAAATTTTGCCGCCCATAAAATGATATTTATCACTAAAGGTGGTTCAAAGACGCTTGTTATAAGTGAGTGTAATACAGTGATAAGTGCAAGTAAAAGGCCGTACATAGCGGCTGTGCTCCATTTGTTCGATTGCATAATAATTTGAATGTCAGAGTTAATACATAGTGATTAGGAGTTCAAATTTAGGTAAAATCCTTATCGTACCAAAATTTACAGCTTTTTTAAAAATATATTTACCTTTGTAGTTCGATAAGAAATGAACCACAAGATGATAAACATTACCTTCCCGGACGGATCAGTTCGTCAGTATGAAAAGGGGATTACCCCTTTTGAAATTGCTAATTCAATAAGCCCCAGGCTTGCGGCCGAGGTTCTTGCCTCTACCGTAAACTCAAAGATATATGAAATTAACAGACCGGTTAACGAAGATGCTACACTTAAACTGCACAAATGGGATGACCAGGAGGCCAAGAGTACATTCTGGCACTCCTCATCTCACCTTATGGCAGAGGCTCTTGAGCAGCTTTATCCCGGTATTAAGTTTGGAATAGGGCCTTCAATTGAGACAGGTTTCTACTACGATGTAGATTCAGGCGAAAAGAGTATCACCGAGGCTGATCTTAAAAATATAGAGGAGAAGATGCTTGAGCTTGCCAGAGAGAAGCAGAGTTTTGTCCGCAAAGAGGTGAGCAAAGAGGATGCAATGGCAACTTACACCCAGAAGGGTGACGAATATAAATGCGAACTCATTAAAGACCTTGAGGACGGGACAATATCGTTTTATACAAACGGTACATTTACAGATCTTTGCCGCGGTCCTCACCTGGCAGATACCTCTGTAATAAAAGCTGTTAAACTTACATCTATTGCGGGAGCTTACTGGAGGGGAGATGAGAAAAACAAAATGCTAACCAGAATATATGGAGTTACATTCCCTCAGAAGAAGTTGCTTGATGAGTATCTTGTAATGTTGGAAGAGGCTAAAAAGAGAGACCACAGAAAGGTTGGCAAAGAGTTGGAGTTGTTTGCATTTTCTCAAAGGGTAGGGCAAGGTCTTCCTTTGTGGCTTCCAAAGGGGGCTATGTTAAGGGAGAGACTTGAAAACTTTTTGAAGGTAGTTCAGAAGCGACATGGCTATTTGCCGGTTATGACTCCTCATATTGGTCAGAAAGAGCTGTATGTGACTTCGGGTCACTATGCAAAATATGGAAAAGACTCTTTTCAGCCAATTCATACTCCGCAGGAGGGAGAGGAGTTTTTACTTAAACCTATGAACTGCCCTCACCACTGTGAGATTTATAAGACTAAGCCAAGATCTTACAAGGATATGCCTTTGAGACTTGCTGAGTTTGGTACCGTGTACCGCTATGAGCAGAGTGGAGAGCTTCATGGTCTTACCAGAGTTAGAGGATTTACTCAGGATGACGCACATATATTTTGTCGTCCCGATCAGTTGAAAGAGGAGTTTATAAAGGTTATTGATATTGTTTTATACATATTTAGAACTTTGGATTTCAAAGATTATACAGCTCAAATTTCTCTCAGGGATCCTGAAAACAGAGAAAAATACATAGGGAGTGATGAGAACTGGGATAAAGCCGAGAGTGCAATTATTGAGGCCGCTGCAGAGAAGGGGCTCAAGACTGTGGTTGAAACAGGAGAGGCTGCATTCTATGGTCCTAAGCTTGATTTCATGGTAAAGGATGCAATCGGAAGAAAGTGGCAGCTTGGTACAATTCAGGTTGACTATAACCTGCCTGAGAGGTTTGAACTCGAATATGTTGGTGCAGATGACAAGAAACACAGGCCGGTAATGATTCACAGAGCGCCTTTCGGATCTATGGAGAGATTCGTTGCTGTGCTTATTGAACATACAGGAGGAAAGTTTCCTTTATGGCTAACTCCTGAGCAGGCTGTGATACTTCCAATCAGCGAAAAATTCAACGATTATGCAAAAAAAGTTGGAGAATTCTTGAATAATAGCGATATTCGCGCCTCAATTGACGACCGAAACGAGACTATAGGTAAGAAAATCAGGGAGAATGAGCTCAAAAGAGTTCCATTCCTCCTTATTGTGGGTGAGAAAGAGGCTGATTCAGGGTTGATTTCTGTCAGAAGACAGGGTGAGGGAGATAAGGGTCAGATGTCAGTTGAAGAGTTTATAGCAAATGTTAACGAAGAGATTAAACTACAAATAGATTATTAACTAAAATTTAGGAGGACTATTTATCGCTACACCATTTAAACCTCGTCCCGGAGGATTTTTCAAGAAGCCAAGCGGTACATCCGGAAGCAACCTGAGAGACAGACGCATGCCTAACAGGAGAGTGGATGACGGGCCAAAAATGAATGAAAATATACCTGCCCAAAGAGTCAGGGTAGTTGGGGACAATGTTACAAATCCTGGAGTTTACTCACTTTCAGAGGCAATCAGGATGGCAGAGGCGATGGAGCTCGATTTAGTAGAGATATCTCCGAATATTGACCCACCTATTTGCAAGATAGTTGATTACCAGAAGTTCATCTATCAGCAAAAGAAGAAGGCAAAGGAGATAAAATCCAATGCTACTAAAATCGTAATAAAGGAGATACGTTTCGGCCCCAACACAGATGAGCACGACTATCAGTTTAAACTGAAGCACGCTCAGACATTTTTACAAGAGGGTTCAAAAGTTAAGGCTTTTGTGTTCTTCAAAGGAAGGTCAATTCTGTTTGCCAATCAGGGTGAAAAGCTCCTTTTAAGATTTGCTCTTGAACTGGAAGAGTACGGAAAAGCAGAACAGATGCCTAAGCTTGAAGGCAAAAGGATGATCATGATGCTTACTCCGGCAAAGAAAAAGTAAACGAAACTTAATTTTAAAAAACAAATAAGTACGATGCCAAAGATTAAGACCAACTCCGGTGCCAAAAAGCGTTTTAAGCTTACCGGAACAGGTAAAGTGAAGAGGAAGCACGCCTACAAGAGCCACATTCTCACCAAGAAAACCACAAAACAGAAGAGGAATCTTACCTACTCTGCACTTGTGCACACTTCTGATGAGAAGAGAATCAAAGCTCTTCTGGTAGCTTAATTTTTTCAATTATTAACCTGAATGCACAGCAGAAAAAGTTTCTCAATTGAGGGAGAGCGCTGACATTCTTAAAACCAATTAGTGTAGTATGCCAAGATCGGTAAATTCGGTTGCTTCAAGAGCACGCCGTAAAAAAATCCTAAAACTGACGCGCGGTAATTTTCTTGCCCGCGCAAATGTGTGGACGGTAGCAAAAAACACCTATGAAAAGGGTTTAACTTATGCTTATCGTGACCGCAAAAACAAAAAAAGAAGTTTCCGTGCTCTCTGGATTCAAAGAATAAATGCAGCAGCAAGACAACACGGAATGAACTACTCGGAATTTATAGGAAAACTGGCAAAGAGCAATGTGGGCTTAAACCGCAAAGTTCTGGCTGACCTTGCAATGAATAATCCTCAGGCTTTTGAGGCAATTATCAACTCTGTAAAATAGTTTAAAGTTGAAGATTCTCCAGATAGCTGCCAATAAGTGGTTTAAGTTCGGTGTCTGGGCTATGTTATACCTGCTATGGGTAATATGGTTCGGTAACTGGTGGTTCCTTTTGGGACTGGCGGTTATTTATGATCTGTACATAACCAAAAAGGTTAAATGGGCTTTCTGGAAGAAAAATTACAAAGAGGGTGATAAGAAAAACGGATGGTTTGAGTGGCTTGATGCAATTATTTTTGCTCTTGTTGTCTCTACCTTTATTAAGTCGTTTTTCTTTGAGGCTTATATGATACCAACCTCTTCGATGGAGAGAACGCTAATGACCGGAGATTACCTCTTCGTGAGTAAGCTCTCTTTCGGTCCAAAGGTTAGTCAGACGCCTCTCTCTTTCCCGCTTGTACATAATGTGCTTCCTGTAACAGGAGGAGAATCTTACTTAAACTGGATTCACAATCCGTATAGACGCCTTAAGGGTTTCTCTAAAGTTAAACGAGATGATATTGTAGTTTTTAATTTTCCTCATGGTGATACAGTTCTTAAAGCTGCACCTACAGAAGATTATTATACTCACGTCAGGTTGAACGGAAGAGCGTATACCCACAAGATGTACGGACCTGTTGTTTCCAGACCGGTTGATAAAAAGGATAACTATGTAAAAAGGTGTGTTGCCATTGCCGGTGACTCACTGGAGATAATTAACGGTCAGGTATATGTCAACGGTATAGCTCAAAAGGCTTATCCCGGAATCCAAAATACATATACTGTTTATACAAATGGTACTCCTGTAAACTCAAGATTAATTGAGGATATGGGAATGAGTCCGCAAGAGATATATTTCGATTCTTCACTGCCGGGTTATCAGAGTTTTCCGATGAACCCAAATGAGGCTCAGGATATACTCAAACTGCCAAATGTGCTGGAAGTGAGACAGAATATTGATTCTTATCCTCCGGATTTTCCTGATTCACCGTTGATGTTATTTCCTTTTACAGGTGATTTTAAATGGACAAGAGATAATTTTGGCCCGCTCTGGATTCCTGCTAAGGGAGCTACTGTTGAGCTGACACTTGAAAACCTCCCCATTTACCGCAGAATTATATCCGCTTATGAGAATAACACCCTTGAGATTAAAGATGATGTGATTCTTATAAATGGTCAACCTGCTACCAGTTATACCTTTAAGCTGGATTACTATTTTATGCTTGGCGATAATAGACATAACTCACTTGATTCCCGTTACTGGGGATTTGTTCCTGAGTCTCATGTTGTAGGTTCGCCTGCCCTTATCTGGTTCTCGAAGAGCCAGTATAAGTCTTTTCCTAAGAGTATCAGATGGAAGAGAATGTTTAAATTTGTGTAAATATTTTGGATTAGAAAAAAATATTCACGATATTTGCAACCTTTGAAAAAATAATAAATTTTACTATATAATGGCACGAGTTTGTCAAGTTACAGGAAAGAAAAGGATGATTGGGAACAATGTTTCTCACTCCAAGCGCAGAACGAAGCGTGAGTTTGCACCAAATCTTCAGAACAAGCGTTTTTGGTTAGAGGAGGAGCAGAGGTTCGTGAACCTTAAGGTTTCGGTCGCAGGGATGCGCACAATTAATAAAAAAGGTCTTAGCGCAGTATTGAAAGACGCCAAGGCTAAAGGTTTACTTAATCTGATATAATATTTAAGCAATATGGCAAAGAAAGGTAACAGAATTCAGGTTATCCTGGAGTGCACAGAGCAAAGGGAGAGCGGTGTTCCCGGTATTTCAAGGTATATTACTACCAAGAATAAGAAGAACACAACTCAGCGTCTGGAGCGTAAGAAATACAACCCATATTTGAAGAAGGTTACTCTTCATCGTGAAATCAAGTAAGAATAAATAAAATTATAATAAAATGGCAAAGAAAGTAGTTGCTACATTCGGCGGAGGTAAAGGACAGAGCAAAACAACTGTTAAGTGCATTCGTATGGTGCGCTCAGAGCGCAGCGGTTCTTATGCGTTTCAGGAGGAGATGGTTCCTGTAGAGGGCGCAAAGGATTTCTTCAGCAAGAAATAGTCTTACTATATAAGAGATTTATAAAGAGGTTGCCTTTTTTAGGGCAGCCTCTTTATTTTTGGTTTCAATATTTGTATCTTTGACGATTAAATAAACAGTAATGGCATTATTCGGATTATTCGGATCAAAATCAAAAGAGGAGAAGAGTGCGTTAGAGTCTGGTCTGGCCAAAACCAAATCAGGCATTTTTGATAAACTGGCAAGAGCAGTTGCCGGAAAATCAAAGGTTGACGACACTATTCTTGATGATATTGAGGAGGCACTTGTGGCTTCAGATATCGGGGTTGAAACAACTCTCAGAATAATTGAGAGACTTGAGGAGAGGGTTGCCAGAGATAAATTTATGAATTCCGATGAATTAAACTTTATTCTCAGAAGTGAAATAGAGGCTCTTCTAAATATTGATGACAATTTTACACCGGAAGAGCCCTTTGATTTTTCTAAAAAGCCTTTTGTGGTTATGGTTGTGGGTGTTAATGGTGTAGGTAAAACTACAACCATTGGTAAACTTGCAGCCAGATTAAAGGCATCAGGCAAGAGTGTTCTTCTTGGAGCAGCAGACACCTTCAGGGCAGCCGCAGTAGACCAGCTTACAATATGGAGCGAAAGGGCAGGAGTGCCGATTGTTAAACAGGCGATGGGGGCAGACCCTGCATCTGTTGCATTTGATACAATATCTTCTGCCATGGCACAGAACATAGATGTGGTTCTTATCGACACTGCCGGCAGACTACACAATAAGGTAAATCTTATGAATGAGTTGACAAAAATCAGGAATGTAATGAGAAAACTCATTCCGGATGCCCCCCATGAGGTGCTGTTGGTTCTTGACGGATCTACCGGACAGAATGCATACCAGCAGGCAAAAGAGTTTACAAAGGCAACCGATGTAACTGCATTAGCTGTAACAAAGCTTGACGGGACTGCCAAAGGGGGAGTTGTTATCGGAATTTCAGATCAATTTAAAATCCCGGTTAAATTCATAGGTGTAGGAGAGAAGATAGAAGATCTTCAGGTATTCAACAAAAAAGAGTTCGTTGAGTCTCTCTTCTCATAGTACACAACAAATTAACATCCAGTTTTTAACACCAAATTTAAACGCCAAATGAAAATCTCGTATAATTGGTTAAAGAGATACATAAATGTAAATTTAGCTCCGGAAGAGCTTGCATCAATTCTTACATCAATAGGCCTTGAAGTTGAGGCAATGGAGGAGGCTGAGGATATTCCCGGTGGTCTTGCCGGCGTTTTTGTAGGTTCTGTTATGGAGTGCTCTAAGCACCCCGATGCAGACAAACTGAGCCTGACCAAAGTTGATGCCGGTCAGGGTGAACTTCTTCAGATTGTTTGCGGTGCTCCCAATGTAGCTGCAGGACAAAAGGTACTTGTGGCAACTGTTGGTACAACTCTTACATTCAGCAATGGCGAAGAGGTTAAAATTAAGAGGTCAAAAATCCGTGGTGTTGAGAGTATGGGGATGATTTGTGCTGAGGATGAACTTGGAATTGGTGACTCTCACGATGGAATTTTGGTTCTTCCTGATAGTGCTGTTGTAGGGACCTCTGCAAAGGATTATCTTAAACTGGAATCTGACACTGTTTTTGAAATAGGGCTTACGCCTAACAGAATTGATGCAGCATCTCATATGGGTGTTGCGAGAGATTTATATGCCTATTTGAAATATCATGGCTATGAGGTCTCATTGAATTTTCCGTCAGAGAGCCAATTTAATCAGCTTGAAAAGTCAAACTCCGGCGTAAAAGCAGCTGAAATTGAATTAGTGGCACCAGATGGTGCTCCAAAATACTATGGACTTACTCTAGATAACATTAAGGTAGCTCCTTCTCCGGAATGGCTTCAGAAAGCATTAAGGGCAGCAGGAGTCAGGCCGATTAATAATGTGGTTGATATTACCAATTTCATACTGCACGAAACAGGACACCCTTTGCATGCATTTGATCTTGAAAAGGTCGAGGGGGGCAAAGTTGTTGTCAGAAGAGCTGCTAATGGTGAAAAATTTGTAACACTCGATGGTGTAGCACGTGAGATGTCCGGTGAGGACCTTATGATTTGTAATGCAAAGAGCCCTATGTGCCTTGGTGGAGTTTTCGGAGGTGAAAATTCGGGAGTTACAGAGAGTACAACCTCAATATTTCTTGAGAGTGCCTATTTCAACCCTGTCTCTATCAGGAAAAGTTCAAAAAGACATTCGCTAAAGACAGACGCCTCTTTCCGCTTTGAGAGAGGTGCAAACCATGAAATTCTATCTTATGCATTGAAACGTGCATCAATTTTACTGGCAGAGATTGCCGGAGCAAAGGTTGTGGGAGAGATTAAAAAGGCATGTCCTGTTATAATTGATAGGGCTGTTGTTTCGTTAGACTTCTCAAGAATGGAAGATCTTATCGGGAAAAAGATAGGTGCAGCAAATATTCTTTCAATAATTGGACTTCTTGATTATGAAATTCTCTCTTCAAATAATGAATATGCGACAGTTGCAGTTCCGGGATATAGGGTTGATGTTACAAGAGAGTGTGATGTTGTGGAGGATGTATTGAGAATTTACGGGTACAACAATATTGAATTACCCGAGAGGATGAGTGCCTCTCTTACTCCCGGAATCAAACCCGATCCGGAGAGAATAAGGGAGTTGTCTGCCAATTTATTGGTAAACAATGGATTTTATGAGATGATGAATAACTCTTTGACCAAGGGCGATTACTATCAGAAATTGAAATCTTATCCTGCTGAAAATCTGGTGAAAATTCTCAATCCGCTGAGTTCTGACCTCAACTCGATGCGTCAGACTTTGTTGTTGAATGGTTTGGAGGTTGTTGCTTATAATATAAACCGCCAGCAGAATGATCTGAAACTCTTTGAGTTTGGTAATGTTTATTCATATATTCCTGAAGGCGGTGATGAAAAACTAAAAGACTATAAAGAGAGTGCTAAGCTTTCGCTGGTTGTGACAGGTCCCGGCTACGCCTACTGGAGAGGTAAGAGGGCAGCTTCTTCTTACTTTATGCTAAAGGGTTATCTTGAGGCTCTTCTTAAGAGATTTGGTGTTAACCTGTACGATTTGGATTACTCCTCTGCACCTGCCGATATCTTTGTCGAGGGAATGGAGATTTTGACCAAAGGTGGAAAGAGGGTTGCAGTAATGGGAACAATCAGTAATATGCTTTTAAAGCAGTTTGATATTAAGCAGCCCGTTTTTGCTGCTGAAATTTCGTGGGATGTATTATTGGGTATTGTAAGAAAAAAGAGGGTGCTTTATTCTGAACTTCCTAAGTTTCCGGAGGTTAAAAGAGATTTAGCTCTTCTTATTGATGAGAAGGTTTCTTTCTCGGAGATAAGAGCAACTGCTTTTGCAACTGAAAAGAAGATTCTGAAGCAAGTAGTTCTGTTTGATGTATACAGGGGAGACAAAATTCCAGATGGAAAGAAGCAGTATGCAATCAGCTTTACTCTTCAGGATCTTGAGAAAACACTCACCGACAAATATGTCGAAGATGTCATGAACAAACTTCTTACAGCCTTTATGAATAAGTTTGGAGCTACTCTTCGTTAACATAACAAACACTCTATGGCAAAGTCTGTGATTAAGACACTCTCTGATTTTCTGAGTCTTGTGAAATTTTCGCATACTGTATTTGCCTTACCATTTGCACTGATTGGATTTGTCCTGGCAATTACAACAACAGATCACCGCTTTACATGGCAGTTGCTTCTGCTTGTTTTGGCATCAATGGTAACAGCTCGCAATGCCGCAATGGGTTTCAACCGATATCTTGACAGAGAGTTTGATTTGAGAAATCCCAGAACTGCCGGCAGAGAGTTGCCTGCTAAGGTTCTAAAGCCGGAATCTGTATTGATTTTTGTGATTGTTAACTCCTTACTTTTCATAACAGCTGCCTATTTCATTAATGGATTGACATTTTTATTGTCGTTTCCGGCATTGATGGTTGTGCTTGGGTATAGTCTTATGAAGAGATATACTGCACTCTGCCATTATGTTCTGGGTTTAGGCCTTGCTATAGCACCAACAGGAGCTTATCTGAGTGTGACTGGTGAATTTGCTCTGGCTCCGGTTATTTTATCGATGATTGTATTGCTTTGGGTAAGTGGGTTTGACATTATTTATGCTTTGGCAGATGAGGAGTTTGATGCAGCCAATAAATTACATTCAGTGCCACAATTATTTGGGAAAAGGGTAGGGCTCATAATTTCATCTGTTGGCCATTCACTGATTGTGCCTCTATTAGTAATCTTCTATTTTACAGTAAATAAAAGTCGATTGATTCTAAACGAAAGCTTAAACACAATAAGTGATGGTGAATCAGTTGTTGTTAATGCGGGTCATTTGAGTTGGTTATATATCGCAGGTGCTGCAATTTTTTCATTGCTGTTACTGTGGCAACACCTGATTGTAACGCCAAAAAACCTTTCAAGAATAAATGCTGCTTTTTTCACTGCTAATGGTTATGCAGCCATTTTGTTTGCCCTCTTTGTTATAAGCGACCTTCTGTTTTTCCGGAGTCTTTAAATTCTAAAAAACAGATTAATATCTGAAAAAGATTTGTACCTGCTTAAAGATCAGCGTTAATGAATAATGTTATTTAGCAGCGTTAAATTTAAAGTGTTTAAAATTTTCCCAGACAATTAATTCATTAATCGGCCAACAGGGTATCTGTTGGCATTGGGTTCAACGTTTTCGCGCACTTTTGACATAAAAAACTGCAGGATTGCGTTAGGATTTGAGGCGAATTCAGGGTCGTTTGCTTTTTTGCTCTCAAACTCTGCACGCAAAGCCTCATCCTTTTCCAGCATCTCTCTGCCCTTAACCTCCATGTAATTTAACCTAATCCAGAACTCTGTCGAAGGCCTCGCCCATAGGTTGTAAAAGCCCCAGTAGACAAGGGATGTAGGAGATTTTGGTTCCAGCATATGAGCCAATATCTTAACTTTAGGCTGAGAAGTTGTAACTATAATATCTCCTTTTCTATATGTAACTTTCTCTTTTTGAGTTGTATAATCTGCAGTTAATGTTACCCTCCCTTCGTAAGGAAACTGAGACCATTTGGGATTGGCAAAACGGTAAGTTTCAACATCATATTCTGAATCGTGGCTTAATCTCTCGTATTTAATTCCATGTACATCCAATAGATGAATTGTCTCTGTTTGCTCCTGAGGAATAAGGTAGGCATCAGGTAGCTTTACCTTTAACTCAGGTTTGTAAGATGTAAAGAGGGGCATCTTAATTGTGATTGGAGCGTTTCTGTCTGAGTAAGTCCATTTAGCTCCTGAAAGTGAGCTTGTTTCTGTCTTATCTGCCCATGCCAGAAAATCTACAATAGTGCTGTCCTTTAGATCGTGAGTAAAGAGTAGCGGAAGCGAATCTGCCCTGAATTTGGCTGATGCTATATATTTATCTGCCTCTTTTGTAAGATTAATCAAATGACCGGCATTTTTTCCAACTATTTCAATAGAGTGTTTTATGATTTTATATGCCGAAGTAACTCTCTCTTTATATGGTTTATAAATATGATTCTCAATTAACATTCCGATTCTGTTGTTTGCCGAAGCATATCCGTTTGAGTACTGAGGAGGAAAATTATCGGGGAGCACACCGGCTCTTGGATTTGTATAGCTGTTGAACTCAAAATATGGAAAAATTGGATATCCTGAATCCGCCATCTTTTTATTAAGCTCTTTTTCAAATACCTCCTTTGTCCATTTGAACATATTTGGGGCAAGGAAACCGCAATGATCAAGGCCATAAGTTGTAACGTACTGAAAATCTGCTCCGTTTGTTACATGGATATCAATAAAGAGTTCAGGCATCCATTTTGAGTATAGTTTAAGAAGTGCTCTGGTTTCAGGAGCATCTGCTTTGATAAAGTCACGGTTCATATTTAGCCTTTGGGAGGTAAATCTTGCGCCTACCTCTTCAGGTCCATTCTGATTTATTCTGTAATGACTTCCAAAATCTTCGTGTCCGTCAGGATTTATTACTGGTATGAAAAGCAATGTTACGTTATCAAGTATTCCGGGATACATGTTGTAGATGGCAATATCTCTCATCAGCATCAGACCTGCATCTTTGCCATCGGGCTCTCCGGCATGAATAGCTGCCTCGGCCAAAACAATAGCACGCCCTTTGGCTCTTATAGCTTCGGGATTGGTCAATCCGTCCCGATCCAGTATTAACAAAGGAATTTCTCTACCCTGAGGCGTCTTACCAATGGTTATGAAATTTATCATTTTTGAGTTGTCAGACAACAATTTACAAAAAGCAACAGTCTCGTCAAATCTTGGTGTGCGGTTGAAGTTGTGCTTCTCGTAATGTGTAAGAAATTTCTCTTGATTTTGGGCATCTGAAAGCTGAGCAGCACTTGCACTTAGATTAGTATTTTGTTTTGGACTGCGATAAACTGATTGTTTATTAGTTGCTTTTAATGTAAGCGTTACCGAAACCAACAGTAATATCGAAAATGTCTTAAAAAACCTTTGTTTGGTTAAATTCATTGTTTAAAAATTTTGGATTTCAAAGATATAAAAAAAAACCTCCACGCCAGTTTGTGGTATATCTCAGATTATTAATGTGTTTAAAATGAGCCAATTTATACTGATGTGAACCCCGAAAGTTGGCTTGTTTTTATTATGCACATAACTAAGCAGTTACCACAAAGTGGCGCGGAGATTTTCCTTTTATGCAACTTTTTATCATTTATTTTCGTCTGTTAGTTGGATATCTTCAAATTTTGTGTTGAACTAACCTGAACTCTCATTTAAAGAGATATTTGACTGTTTGAACTCTTTCATTAACTAATACAGGTGTTTTAGTTCCTTAAAAAATTTCAGAAGGTTTAATTTTAACTAGTAAACTTTTATAACTACGAAAAAATGATGATTAAGTTTCTAAGAATTTTTAGCATTGGAGTATTGGCTGTTCTATTGTCAGTAAATACGATTTATTCTCAGGTTTCAATAAAGGGATGTGTTAAAGATAACGAAAACATGCCAGTGCCTTTTGCAAATGTTGTAATATACAATTTGTCCGACACAACAGAGCTTAAATATGGAGCAATTACTGATTTAAACGGTAATTATGCGTTTCAAGAGATCAAAGAAGACAATTATCTTCTTGTGATTTCATTTATGGGTTACAAAAATCTAAAGGAGAACTTGAGACTCATAAATGGAGGAAGCAATACTCTGATGTTAAACCATGTCATGGAAACCGATTTCAAAGTTCTTGGTCCTGCTGCAGTGCAGGAGAGCAGAACAAAAATTCAGAGTGACAAAACAACATTCATTGTTCTACCTTCTGATATCAAAGGTGCTTCAAGCGCACTTGAGCTCACAACAATTATTCCTCAGGTAATTTATGATCCTGCAAATGAAAAAATTTCTTCTGCGACTGGTAAAGCGGTAAAAATCCTGATTAACGGAATGAATGCAAATGAGATTGAGTTGAAAACCATTAAGCCGGAGCATATATCCAGAATTGAACATTATGATATTCCACCTGCTAGGTATGCCGAGTTTGGAAGTGTCCTTAATATCATAACAAAAATAAGAGAGGATGGAATTGCTGCAGGTGGTAATTTATCCTCGGCTTTCAATACCGGTTTTGGAAACGAAATGCTCTATTTTAAATATAACAAAGGGAGAAGCCAGTTTGGAGCTGATTACTCTTTATACCATAGAAACTACAAGAAAAACACTATCGAAACATCATATGATTATATGTTCAATGGTATAAGAATGCAGAGATTTCAGAGCTCAAAATCGGCCTTTGGGTATGATGATAACTACATTAACCTGATGTTTATAAACCAGAAGGAATCAGATTATTCACTTAAAATTAAAGTTTCTCCTAATTTTACTACCCGCCATGGATTTAATATTTCTGATATTGATTATCAGGAGGGTGATGAGAGCGAAAGCAAAAGCGGTACTGACATGCGTAAAGCATCGATCGTTGGCCCTACTGCTGATATATATTTCTGGAAACAACTGAAAAACAAGCAGGAGCTTGCAATTAACCTGGTTGGAACAGGATTTGTTACATATAATGAATACTCGAAAAAAGAGTATAACCAAAGTGGGGCACTTGAACTTGAGGACAATATGATAGAGAAAAACAATAAAATCTCATTCATTGGTGAGATAAATTATTCTGCTGAGTTTTCTAAGTTGAGGTTAAACGCCGGTTACTCCATAGAGGCAAATAAACTTAACTCTACTGTGGAAAATAGTTTTGAGAACATCGATTACCAGACTTCATTTCTTAAAAACTATGTATATTCAGAGATCTCGGGGAAGTCGGGGAAATTTTCATACAAGGCAAGTCTGGGACTTAGTAATATAAGAAGAGATACTTATACTCAGAAGTTTGACGATTGGGTTTTCAGACCCTCCGCAGTACTTGGATATAACGCCGGAAAGGGAGGGGTATTGTCTTTTCAGTACAAAATGTACTCGTCAGAGCCAAGTATTGCTCAGCTTAGCAATAACAGAGTATATATGACTGAACATATTATAAGACAGGGTAATCCCGAGCTGAGACACAGCATTTCAAACGAAATTAACCTTGACTGGGGATGGAGCTCAAAATTTCTGGATGTTAAGGTCAGTGCAATGTACAGACATACTGAAAGACCAATAAGTAACTATTTCTCTCAGGGAATTGATTACATTATTCTTGCATCGGAGAATGGAAATTGGTCAAAAACATATGGAGGAGTCTATTCGGGAACTATAAAGCCTTTTAAAAACAATATCTTATCATTACGATTCCAGGGACAGCTTCTGAAAACAGATCTTTCAAGCTCTTTGGCGGGAGATTTCTCACACACATATGCTCCATTATGGTACCAGATTATTTTTCAGTACAAAAACTGGAATGCCAGTTTTCTTGGGAATATTGTAGGTAAATATCTTAACGGACCTTACTTGTCAACAAATGAAAATCAGTCATATATAAACTTAAACTACACAAAAGGAGATCTTGTGATTTCTGCAAGTTGCTTTTGGTTCCTTACCAAATCAAAATATAGGACATCAACCATACCGGAGAGTTTGGTAAAATACAGCAGCTTTAACTGGATTGATGATAATAAATCGATGATAGTCTTAGGCGTTAAATATAATATTTTCAAAGGCATTAAGTATCACGAGAAGGCCAGCAAACTGCAAAATGCGGACAGAGATACCGGGATGTTTTAGTTTCGCGGAATAATATATAAACATAAAAAAACAACCCCGATTTCGGGGTTGTTTTATTTGTGTGTTATGGTGCAGAGATTACTTTCTGCCGTATTGTGCAAGGTCTCCAAGTTCTTCTTCGATTCTGAGAAGTTGGTTGTATTTTGCCATACGGTCTGAACGGCTTAGTGAGCCGGTTTTAATCTGACCGGAATTTGTAGCAACTGCTATGTCTGCAATTGTTGAGTCTTCTGTCTCTCCTGAGCGGTGTGATGTTACAGTAGTAAATTTGTTGCGGTGAGCAAGTTCAATAGCGTTAAGAGTTTCAGTAAGAGTTCCGATTTGATTAACCTTAATCAGAATTGAGTTGGTGCAACCCATCTCAATACCTTTCTTCAGAAACTTAACATTTGTAACGAAATTGTCGTCTCCAACCAGTTGGATCTGTGAACCAAGAACATCAGTAAGGAGTTTCCATCCATCCCAGTCCTGCTCATCCATACCATCTTCGATAGAATCGATCGGGTATTTTGCAACGAGTGACTTCAGGTATTCTACCTGCTCAGCTGCATTTCTCTTTGCACCCTGAGGGCCTTCAAATTTTGAATAGTCATAAATTCCATCTTTATAGAATTCGCTTGCAGCACAGTCAAGGGCTATTGTAATGTCTTTACCTGCCTCATATCCTGCCTTCTTAATAGCTGCAAGAATTGAATCAAGAGCATCTTCTGTACCCTTAAGTGCTGGAGCAAAACCACCCTCGTCACCAACAGCGGTGCTCAGACCTCTGTCATGGAATATTTTCTTAAGATTGTGGAATACCTCTGCGCCCATTCTCAAAGCCTCTTTAAAGCTTGGCGCTCCAATTGGACGAATCATGAACTCCTGGAATGCGATAGGGGCATCTGAGTGTGAACCGCCATTGATGATATTCATCATTGGAACAGGTAATGTAACTGCATTTGTCCCTCCGATATACCTGTAAAGTGGTATCTGAAGATAGTCGGCAGCGGCTCTTGCAACTGCAAGTGATACTCCTAAAATTGCGTTGGCACCAAGTTTAGATTTGGTTGGTGTACCGTCAAGTTCGATGAGGAATTTATCTATTTGTGTCTGATTTAGGGCACTCATACCCATAATTGCAGGGGCAATAACTTCATTCACATTTTTAACTGCCTGAAGAACACCTTTTCCAAGGTAGCGTGATTTGTCACCGTCTCTTAGCTCAAGAGCTTCGTTAGCACCTGTAGATGCTCCTGAAGGAACTGCATATCTGCCAAATGCTCCTGAAAGGAGTTGAACATCTACTTCGATTGTTGGATTTCCGCGTGAATCGAGAATTTCGCGGGCGTGTACGTTACAAATTTCCATAATTACTTTAATGTTTGATTTTAATCAATATGTATATTTAATACTTTTTCTTTTTATGCACTTAATCTTCTTTATATGCATTTAATCTTTTAGCATGTAGTCAATTGTGCTCACAACCCTTATGGTTTTAATATGAGGGGTGTTTGCATCACGGTCCGATATTGTAAACTGACCCTGATTGGCTCTTTTAATTTTACCGAGCTTACTGCCTGAGTCACGGGCAAATTTCTCTGCCGAAGCTCTGGCATTAGAGGTAGCCTCTTCTATCATTTGTGGTTTGATATCATTCAGACCGGTGTAGAAATACTGAGTCATATACTGGTATTCACCCGCTGTAAGTGCAACACCTTTGTTCAGTAGCTCTGACTGAGTAGATATTATATTCATCACCAAAGGAACCTTATCTGATGTTACAGTTAGAATGCTAGTTATGTTGTACCTGTAACTTGAGGGCTGACTCTGATACCTTTCGGCATTCATATCAATGATCTGAGGTGCTGCGACCGAAATTTCACTCTCATCGAGCCCTTTGGACTTAAGATAATCTATGATTATTTTATTCTTCTGATTAATGGCGTTATAAAGGACGGAGAGGTCGTTGCCAATCTCTTTGTACACAACGGGCCATATTACTTTGTTTGCCGGTACCTCTACCTCTGCAAGACCTTTTACTGTTACAACCCTGTCGTATGATTTAAGGGATACTACTGCACTTTTGATGAAGATTCCCAGGAAGATAAGCCCAATCATTATGAAGAGGCCGGGGAACAGTGATCTGTTACTATGAATACTTCCCATTTTTATCTAAATTTGTGTTTCTCATAATTAGCAAATATCAAGCCATGAAAACTAACCTTAAACTTATTTCAGCCCTCATTTTGACTCTGATTTTTTCAGCTACTGCAATTGCTCAGAACAACTCAACCTTAAGGATTGTAAGGGGTAAAACAGATACTGTTTTCACTCCTGTTCACTTTGTTACCGGAGTCGCCATTCCAGGTTCTGCGATATATATCAATAATCTTTTGGTTAAACAATACTCTACCGGATCTTTTGGTGCCGAACTTTCATTAGTTGAAGGGGACAACGAGATATCAGTGAGATCCGTAAAAGGTACTTCGGAAGAGAGTGTTACATTCTCGGTTCACTATAAAATTGCTGTTCCTCTGCAAAGAACGAAAACCGATTTATACTATCCTAACCGGTTAGTTATGACAAAGAAGGGTGCCTATCTTAACTATGGTGCCGGAGAGGATCGGCTCGGCGGTGCAAAGATAAACTTTTTAGCTGAGGGTATCAAACTTGAACTCATGGATTCCGTTAATAATTTGTACAAGGTTAAACTGTCGCAGAATGGCTATGCCTATATCCCAAAACAGTTCACCGAGAATGTCCCTTTTGGTACCAAACCTCCCTTCTCACTTACCAGTTCGTGGAGCGTAACAAATGCCGGTAAAGCAGACAGAATAAGAATTGCTCTTCAGGAGCGTCAGCCTTATATCATATATAGAGAGAGTGACCCCAACCGTCTGATGGTTGAGATTCACGGTGCAGCATGCAACTCTAACTGGATTACACAATATCTGGACCTCAAGGCTGTGGATTATGTTCACTACCGCCAGACTGCTCCGGATGTTTTCACTGCAATTATATATCTGAAAGACAAATACAGTTGGGGTTACAGCGTTGACTATGTTGGTAACTCTCTGGATATTACAATTAGACATACCCCTGAACCTACTCTTAAAGGAATGGTTATTGGGGTTGATGCCGGTCATGGTGGTTCGGCAACAGGAGCTGTCAGCACTTCGGGATTAAGAGAGAAAGACTTTAATCTTGCAATGACATATATGTTAAAGGAAGAGCTCGAGAAAAAGGGAGCAAGAGTAGTTTTGAGCAGATCTGAAGATGTTGATGTTTCAATGCAGGAGAGAGTCGATATTTTCAAAAAAGCCAATGTAGATCTTGTAATATCTGTTCACTGCAATGCCGGAGGACATCCTTTGAGAGAGATGGGTACCAGTACCTATTACAGACATATTGAATACAGACCTTTGGCAGAAAATATTTTGAAAAGGCTTTTAGAGCTTAACATAAAGAACTTTGGGCTGATTGGCAACTTTAATTTTGCTCTTAACGCACCAACTGAGTTTCCCTCTGTACTTGTAGAGGCTCTGTTTATGAGTTCGTTACCGGAAGAAGAGCTTCTTGCTAGTCCAAAATTCCAGAAAGATATGATGATAAAGGTTGTAAGAGGTCTAGAAGACTATCTCTCTGAAGTGAAAAAATCATTAAAATAGTTTATGGGCTTTAAACTCTCGTCAAAATTCAGTCCAACCGGTGATCAACCGGAGGCAATTGAACAACTTACCAACCACCTCAATCAAGGTGTTGATGCCGTAACCCTTCTGGGAGTTACCGGGTCGGGTAAGACTTTTACAATGGCCAATGTAATTGAGAAACTCCAGAGACCTGCCCTGATTCTTAGTCACAACAAAACTCTGGCTGCACAACTTTATGGAGAGTTTAAATCCTTTTTCCCTGATAATGCTGTTGAGTATTTTGTCTCTTATTATGACTATTACCAACCTGAAGCATACATGCCCGTCACTGACACCTATATCGAAAAAGATCTGAGCATAAATGACGAAATTGAGAAATTACGTCTTTCTGCTTCAAGTGCATTGTTGTCAGGAAGAAGAGATGTTATTGTGATTTCCAGTGTCTCCTGCCTGTACGGAATAGGAAACCCGGAAGACTTTCACCGCAACACAATTAAAATAAACAGGGGTCAGGTTCTCTCCAGAAGTAAACTCCTTTACGCTCTTGTTGACAGCCTGTACTCGCGTAACGAAAATGAATTTAAAAGAGGTGTTTTTAGAGTAAAAGGAGACACAGTTGATATATACCCTGCATATTCTGACACTGCTGTCAGGGTTATTTTTTTTGGTGATGAGGTGGAGAACATTGAGTTGTTTGACCCCATATCAGGCGCTCTGGTTGAAGTCCTGGATGAGATAGCAGTCTATCCTGCAAATATTTTTGTTACAACCAGAGAGCGTACAAAAGCCGGTGTAGCACAGATCCAGGATGATATGCTTAAGCAGTTCGATTACTTTACAGAGATCGGAAAGCATATGGAGGCAAAGAGGCTTAAGCAGAGAGTGGAATATGACCTTGAAATGATCAAAGAGATAGGCTACTGCTCCGGAATTGAAAATTATTCAAGATATTTTGACGGAAGAACAGCCGGAATGAGGCCATTTTGTCTGATTGACTATTTTCCCGATGATTTTATCACCTTCATAGATGAGAGCCATGTTACCATACCTCAGGTTAGGGCAATGTACGGTGGAGACAGATCCAGAAAGGTGACCCTCATCGAATATGGATTCAGACTGCCTGCTGCTGCCGATAACAGACCTTTGAAGTTTGAAGAGTTTGAAAACATTATTGGGCAGAGGGTGTTTGTAAGCGCAACTCCGGCAGATTATGAGCTTGGAGTATCTCAGGGCCTTATTGTTGAGCAGGTAGTAAGACCAACCGGACTCCTTGATCCTCCGATTGAGGTGAGACCAACAAAAAATCAAATTGATAACCTTCTGGAAGAGATAAGGATAAGAGCTGATAAAGATGAACGGGTGCTTGTAACTACACTCACAAAGAGAATGGCCGAAGAGCTGGATAAGTACCTTACAAAAATATCTGTAAGATGTCGCTATATCCACTCAGATGTCGATACTATGGAAAGGATTGAGATTCTTGAGGATTTTCAGGCCGGTCGCTTTGATGTCTTAATTGGTGTAAACCTTCTCAGAGAGGGACTTGACCTGCCTCAGGTATCACTTGTTGCAATTTTGGACGCCGATAAAGAGGGTTTTTTAAGATCAGCAAGAGCACTTACTCAAACTGCCGGCCGAGCAGCAAGGAATGTAGAGGGGAGGGTTATTATGTATGCAGATACCATCACCCGTTCTATGGCTTTGACTATCGAAGAGACAGAAAGAAGACGAAAAAAACAGCAGGATTACAACATTAAACACAACATTCTGCCTAGACAGATTGTTAAAGAGGTCAGAAATGTTTTAGGGAAGGTAAGAGACTATTCATTGGAAAAAGAGGAGGCAAATCCTCTGCTTGCAGATCCTGTACTGGCAATGCTTAATCCTTCACAGTTGAAGGAGGCAATTATTGCATCTAAACTTAAAATGGAGGAAGCTGCATTGGAGCTCGATTTTCTAAGGGCTGCCAAATTCAGGGATGAGATGAATGCCCTTAAAAGGTTACTTGAAAAAAGCTGATTATGTTTTCGCAAAAACTTGAAAAGTTTATAAAAATCTCTACTGAAGACGAGCAGAGATGGATCAGTGAGGCTTATAAAATTGCCGAAGTTGCTCTTTTAGAGGAGAAAAGAGGCAATGGGTTACCATTTACACAGCATATTGAGGCAGTAGCCCAAATTGTTGCGACCGAAATGGGTTTGATGCCATCTGCAATAGCATCAGTTTTCCTGCATGAGGCTTCAAGGCGAAATAACTCTTTACTGGATAATTATAAAAAATTTTTTCCGGATGAGATAATTTCGATGGCTACTGCTCTGAATAAAATTTCGGGTATTAAACCCAAAGACACAGGTCTTCAGGCAGAAAATTACAGAAAGCTTATTGTCAGTTATTCAGGTGACCCAAGAGTTACTCTTATTAAGCTTGCCGATAGACTGGAGGTGATGAGAAGTCTGGATATTTTTTCAAAATCAAATCAGATAAAAAAGGCAACCGAAACTCTTTTATTATATGCTCCGCTTGCTCACCAACTTGGTTTATACAACATTAAGAGTGAAATGGAGGATCTCTCCTTCAAATACACCGATCTCGAAAACTTCAGAACAATTTCCAATAAACTTAAAACAGGTGAGCAGGAGAGAAAAAGACTGACCGATCTGTTTATCAAACCTATAGAATTAGGGTTGAAAAAGGCTCGAATCAAATATCAACTTAAAAGCCGAACAAAAACAGCCTATTCAATTCATAAAAAGATGGTTAAGCAGCAAATTCAATTCGAGTCTGTTGCCGACGTATTTGCTATAAGAATTGTAATTGATTCTCCGCCTGAGAGTGAGAAGGAGTTGTGCTGGAAGGTTTATTCAATTGTAACTGAGAACTATACTCCTGATATAAATAGATTAAGAGACTGGATAACAGTACCAAAGGCGAACGGATATGAATCTCTGCACACAACCGTCAGCACAAAAGATGGTCATATCATTGAAGTTCAGATCAGGACCAAACGAATGGATGATGTTGCAGAAAATGGATACGCATCTCATGCACTTTATAAAGGGGTTAAAAGTGAGCACGGTCTTGCAACCTGGCTGTCAGGTGTAAAAAAATTACTGGAAGGAGGAGGACTTGCAGATTCTTCAGAAAATTCAGATTTTACATTAAACGAGATATTTGTATTTACTCCAGACGGCGACTTAAGAAGACTTTCTGCAGAATCCTGCGTACTTGACTTTGCATTTGATATTCATACAAATTTAGGTTTGAAATGTTCCGGAGCAAAAATTAACGGAAAACCGGCATCAATCAGAGAGAGATTAAAAACTGGTGATGTGGTTGAGATAATGAGCACTAAAAACCAGAGACCTTCAAGAGATTGGCTCAATTATGTGGTATCATCGAAAGCAAGGGCAAAAATCAAACAAAAACTTAAAGAGGAGACCGGAAAAAGAGCAGAAGAGGGCAAGGAGCTATTGGAGAGGAGAATGTCAAATTGGAAGATTGAATCCAATGATGATACTCTGGGGTTTTTGCTAAAAAACTATAAATTCAAAACAGCATCTGAGTTTTATGTTGCACTTGCAGAGGAGAAGATAGATATTTCTGATATCAAGGGTGTACTGACTGCCAAAGAGGAGGCTGCAGAATCAAAAGATCCTGTACCTCTCTCAGGTTACGTTATGAAACCCGAAAAAAGTATCAGACATGGAGAGTCTGATTACCTTATTATTGACGAAAAGGTTAACAATGTTGGTTTTAAACTTGCAAAGTGCTGTAACCCAATTATGGGTGATGAGGTTTTTGGCTTTGTGACCATAAGAGAAGGGATAAAAATTCACAGGATGAGTTGCCCCAATGCAACCAGATTAATTGATAACTATCCATACAGAATACAAAGAGTTAAATGGAGGGAGAGTACTACCGGTCACAGTTTTCAGGCGGCTCTCAGAATAAGCGGTTATGAAGAGATGGGAGCAGGTCAGCATATACTTGAAATAATTAATTCTTTAAATATCTCATTAAGACATTTTTCTTTTACCGAACAAAAAGGAAAACTGGAGGCAAAGCTACAGGTAGCTGTCTCAAACAATCAGCAACTGGATAAACTCATCTTTAATTTAAAGAAAATTAAAGGGGTAAAATCTGTGGGCAGGATTTCAAATTTATAACTCAACGCAAAGGATGCAGAATAAGTATATCAAAATTAAAGGGGCAAGATTAAATAACCTTAAAAACATAAGCCTTGACATTCCCAGAGACAAGTTAGTTGTAATTACCGGTATTTCAGGCTCCGGAAAATCAAGTCTTGCCTTTGACACTCTCTTTGCCGAAGGGCAAAGAAGATTTGTCGAAAGCCTCTCTTCCTTTGCCCGGCAGTTTCTTGGAAGAATGTCAAAGCCCGATGTTGACGAAATATCCGGAATTCCTCCTGCAATTGCTATAGAGCAAAAGGTAAACACCAGAAATCCAAGATCAACAGTAGGGACATCAACCGAGATATATGATTATCTGAGATTATTGTATTCTAGAGTTGGAAAAACTTACTCTCCGATTAGTGGGGGAGAGGTCAAAAGAGACACACCTGCCGATGTAATCAACTATATTAAGGGGCTGCCTGTTAATGAAGCCCTGTTTATTCTTGCTCCAATTGGATGGAAAGATAAAGAGAGGCTTACCGAGAGATTGCTTGAACTTAAAGAAGATGGTTTTACCAGGCTTTATGCTAATGGCGAGATTGTTAGAATTGAGAGTGCGCTTTCCGGTGAGTTACCTGTAAAAGGAGAGGTTTACCTTCTTGTTGACAGGGTTATAAATCTGGATGACGAGGAGACAGAAAACAGACTGTACGATTCACTCCAGACAGCATTTGCAGTGAATAAGGCCTCTGAAAATGAGAGAGAGACAATTTTTATTTTATCAGGCAAAACAATAAAAAGCTTTTCAACACTGTTTGAAAGAGACGGGATAATATTTGAGGAGCCATCAGATCTGCTGTTCAGTTACAATAATCCTCTTGGAGCATGCCGGGAGTGTTCGGGTTACGGCAAAATCCCCGGAATTGACGAAACTCTGGTTATTCCGGACCCAACATTGAGTATCTACCAGGAGGCAATTGCCTGCTGGCGTGGTGAGACAATGAAAAGCTATTATGAACAGCTTATTTCATCATCTCATAAATTTGATTTTCACATACATAAACCATATAAGAATTTATCGGAGAGCGAGAAGCTTATTCTGTGGAGCGGTAACGAATATTTCACCGGTATTGATGACTTCTTTAAAATGGTTGAGAAGAACAGATATAAAATCCAGTACAAATATCTTCAAAGCAGATATACAGGTAAGTCAATATGTAAATCCTGTATGGGTAAGCGACTTAGAAAGGAGGCTCTATATGTAAAGGTGGGTGACAGAACAATAACCGATCTTTTAGATATGAGTATTTCAGATTTGTTTGAATTCATAAATGGATTAAATCTTGTTGAATACGAAGCGAAAATTGCTGAGAGACCAATAAAAGAGATTAAAAACAGGCTGAGATGTCTTATTTCTGTAGGTCTACCTTATCTTACCCTTAATCGCCCTTCCAATACTCTAAGTGGCGGAGAGAGTCAACGGATAAATCTTGTAAATTCGATAGGAAGCAGCCTTGTGGGCTCGCTCTATATTCTGGATGAACCAAGCATAGGACTTCACCCAAGAGACACAGGAAGGCTTATTAATGTGCTTAAAGAGCTTCGTGACCTAGGTAACAGCGTACTCATTGTAGAACATGACGAAGAGATAATGAGAGAGGCAGATCAACTTATTGATATTGGGCCTGAAGCCGGACGTTACGGTGGAGAATTGGTTTTTCAGGGAGGTATTGATGAGATAATATCTGCAGATAACGGATCTAAAAGCCTTACATTAGCTTATTTACAGGGAAGAGAAAAAATCGGTATTCCAAAAACAAGAAGAGAATGGAGTAGTTTTGTCAATATCACAGGAGCCGCAGAACATAACCTTAAGGAGATTGATGTTAAGTTTCCTCTAAAAGTGTTTACAACCATTACCGGAGTGAGCGGATCGGGAAAGTCAACTCTTATCAGAGATATTTTCTACCCGGCACTAAACAGAAAGATTAATCAGTTTGGTGAAAAACCAGGCATTCACAAAGAGATTTCAGGTGATATTTCTAAAATAACATCAGTTGAATATATTGACCAAAACCCTATAGGAAAATCTACACGATCAAATCCTGCTACCTACCTCAAGGTTTACGACGAAATCAGAAGACTTTATTCGGAGCAGCCATATGCAAAGGCAAACGGTTACGGCCATTCACACTTTTCTTTCAATATTGATGGAGGCAGATGTCCTGAATGTCAGGGAGATGGAGTGATAAATATTGAAATGCAATTCATGGCTGACGTACAGATGGTTTGCGAGTCATGTTCAGGAAAAAGGTTTAAACAAGATGTTCTTGAGGTGAGGTACAAAGAGAAGAATATTAACGACATTCTTAATATGAGTGTTTTAGAGGCAATCGAATTCTTTTCATCCCAAAAGGAGGCAGCAGCACAAAGAATTGCAGAAAAGCTGGAGCCTCTAAGAGCAGTCGGACTCTCTTACGTTCAGCTAGGTCAAAGCAGCAGCACTCTTTCAGGAGGTGAGAGTCAGAGAGTTAAGCTTGCTTCGTTTCTTGGAAAAGATTCCGGTAACGAGTCAATTTTATTCATCTTTGATGAGCCAACTACCGGACTCCATTTCCATGACATAAAGAAACTTCTAGACTCATTTAATGCACTTATTGCCAGGGGGCATACCGTTATTGTTGTTGAACACAATATGGATGTGGTTAAATGTGCAGACTGGATTATAGATATGGGCCCCGAAGGCGGAGAGGGTGGAGGCAGAGTTGTTTTTGCCGGAACACCCGAAGATCTTGTCAAGCACAGCAATAGCTATACCGCATTGGCTCTTGCCCCCAAATTAATATCCTGATATCTTTATATAACGGTCTGCAAAGAGAAATATTAGTTTGGTTCTCTCAAGCAGTGCAGTATAGTCAATAAAAAAATGTACATCAGTAGGTTTATAGGTATGCATATGTATCCCTGAGGTGAACATTACTGAAGGAATTCCTGCCTTTGAAAAGCTATAATGGTCTGATGTTCTCATAAAGAGCTCATAAAACGATGGGCTACCATAAAAAGTGTGGTCCAGATCCATATCGGGCAGATAAAAACGCCTGATTATATCCAAATCTTTTCGAATATTACCCCTTACTTTTGAATCGGCAACATACAAAAGATAATTTTTGTTATCACCGGGAGGTGCAAAAGTACAGCCGATCTGATCAATATTTATATTCAGTCTTATTTGAGATTTTTTTACCGGAAGCATTGCTGTAAAATATTCCGAACCGGCCATACTGCTCTCTTTGCCATCGAAAAAGGCAAAAATGATATTCTTTTTTGGGCCATCCCTTTCACTTTTCATCTTTGCAAAAAGCTCTGCAATAGCCAGGAGTGAAGCTACTCCTGATGCGTTATCGTCTGCACCGTTGTAAATCTGACCCCCTATAATGCCCAAATGGTCATAATGGGCTGAGATTACAATGTATTGATCTGTATAGTACTGAGCATTAAGTACTCCGATGATGTTTCTTCCAATTTGTGCTGAATCTATTCTGAAGCTTTGTGAGAGTGTGTGACTGTAAAAGGGGATCAAACCCATCCTTTCGAGTTCGGAACGAATATAGGAAGCGGTAATAAGTGCTCCCGGAGTTCCGGTCTGTCTACCTTTAGTAAGATCGTTGGCAATAAATGAGACCGAACTCTGCAGTTTGTCAGCCGAGAGTTGAGATGTGTAGAATTCGGGAGTTTTATTTTGGGAAAACAATAAAAATGGAGAGAGAACAAGCCAGGCAACTAATATTGTTTTGATAACTTTATACATTTATAATTTTTTATATTTGTCAAAAATAATTGTTTTACCACCAATAATGAAAAATAAAAGAGGTACTACATCCAATAGAAAGCGCAAAATGCTTAAAACCAGAATCTTGAAGTGTTTAAAGATTCTGTTTTTGTACCTGCCTCTGCTTTTTGTTGCTACCTCATTTTTTTGGATTCTTATTCTTAAATGGGTGCCTGTATGGTATACTCCCCTGATGGCTATACGTTCAATAGAAAATGTTGGTGATGAAACCTTTAAAACACATAAAAAATGGATGCCTCTTGAGATGATATCCCCGAATATGGTAATGGCAGTTATTGCTTCTGAGGACAATCGCTTTATGGAACATAAAGGCTTTGACTGGATTGAGATAAATAATGCCTTTGATGCAGAAAAAATGGGAAAAAGGTTAAGGGGAGCCAGTACCATTTCTCAGCAAACGGCAAAGAATGTTTTTTTAATCCCTTCCAGATCGTGGGTAAGAAAGGGACTGGAAGCCTGGTTCACAGTTGGTATAGAGTATATTTGGGGTAAAAAGCGCATTATGGAGGTTTACCTAAATGTGGCTGAAATGGGAAAAGGGTATTATGGGGCAGAGGCTGCAGCACAAAACCTTTTCAAAAAATCGGCACAAAAATTGACACAGAGAGAGAGTGCTCTTATTGCAGCTACACTTCCAAACCCTTTGAGACGAAGGGCAGACAGACCGGGACCATATGTAAGCACGAGGGCAACCGACATTCAGGATCTTATGAACAAAGTCGCCAGACCTGAATGGCTTGATAATAACAAAAACATTAAACAGAAGAAAAAATGAGAAGAGTATTACTAATATTGGTTGTCAATCTGCTTGTGTTTACAACTCTATTCGCACAATATGACAAACAGCAGTTTTTTTTCAGAGGCAGACAGGCATTGATAGAGGGGAAATACTCAAACGCAATAGAACAGTTTAACGTATTGGTTCAACTCGACACAAATCTTTATGAAGCATATTTTTTCAGAGGAATTGCCAAATACAATCTTGGAGATTTCTTAGGTGCTCAGGTTGATTTTGATCGTACACTTTCAATAAATCCTATTTATACTCCAGCTTATCACTACAGAGCAATAACATTAAGTCGTACAGGTAAATACGATCTTGCTTTAAGAGACCTGGAAGAGGCTGTAGATCTGAGGCCAAGTTATATTGGTCTTTACTTCAGCAGAGGGGTTACCTATTTTTTGTCACAGCAATTTGAAAAGGCTGTAGAGGATTTTGACAGATTCATCAGACGTGATTCTAAGGTGGGAGATGCCTATCTCAATCGTGGTGCCAGCCACCTTTTCCTTGGAGATACACTCAAGGCCATGGATGACTACAATACAGCCATTAGCCTTAACAGATTTGACCCGGAAGGTTATATAAGAAGGTCAAGAATTCATATAATGCAAAAGAATACAGCTCCGGCTCTTGAAGACCTTACCTCTGCAATCTCTCTGGACAGTACAAACACCTTTGCATTTTTTAACAGAGCTCTTGTAAGATATGATAACAAAGACATTATTGGTGCACTTACAGATCTGGAAAAGGTGCTGGAACTTGACCCCGGAAATGCCCTAACACTATATAACAGAGCGCTTATAAGATCACAGATTGGCGATTATAACAATGCTATAGATGATTATGACAGAGTTATAACCATTAACCCAAATAATGTACTTGCATATTATAACAGGGCATCTGTTTTTGTTCAATTGGGCAGATACAGAGATGCAATGGATGATTATTCACAGGCTATTAACCTTTACCCTGATTTTGCAAATGCCTATATGAATCGCTCTTATGTTAAAAACCAGCTTGGTCAGTTTACCTCTGCCAAAAGTGATTTTGACATTGCACAAAAGAAGGTACGAGAGTACAGGTCCATGCAGTCAGACTCTGTTGGTGTTTCTGCCTTTGCCGATACAACAAGAAAATATGACCGTTTGCTGGCACTTGATGCTGACTTTGCAAAACGAGATTTTAACAACGAACTTCTTCAGTACAGAGATGTTGATATTCGTTTAAAACCGCTTTATAAATTCCGTCCGGATTCTGAGAGAAAAGCTCTGGTGGCGTTGGAAAACAGGTATGAGGACAAAAAAATGGAAGCATTTACATCGAGTTTGGTTATGCCTGTCTCGTTTACATCTGTACCTCCTCAGTTACCTGCCGAAAATCAGGTCAGCTATTTAAATGAGACCGACATTTTGCTAAGAAGAGAGAAAAGCGGCCCGGTCCTTTTTGCCAAAGCACTTCTTGAATCAGGCAACAAGCAGTTCAATACTGCACTTGAGTGTTACAATCAGGCAATATCACTTGAGCCCGATCAAATATTTTACTACATTAACAGAGGTGCCTTACAGTCTGAAATGATAGATTTTATATCATCAATGGAGAGTAATGTTCAAGTACTTACACTTGACAATGCCGGTGCTACCAGAGCTAAGGTAAAGGAGCATGTTACCAGAAGCTATGACTATACGGCTGCCATTCATGATATGAAACGTGCTGCCGAATTGTCTCCGGAATTCCCCTATACTTACTACAATCTTGGTAATTTGTACTGCCTCTCAAATGACCTGCCTGAGTCAATTATTCAGTATTCCAAAGCCATTGAACTTTTTCCACACATAGGTGAAGCCTACTACAACAGAGGCCTTGTTCAGATATATCTGCAGGACAAGGAGAAGGGGTGTATGGATATGAGCAAGGCGGGTGAACTGGGAATTCCTGAAGCTTACAGCGTTATTAAAAAGTACTGTACAGAGGAGAGCAGGTAACCCTATTTCCTGAGTCTGGATGTAGATCTTACCATTGCTTCGTCTCTTGCAATATATCTCATTGCTGTAAAACTCAGAATGGCAGCAACTATAGGAAATACAGCCGTTACTGAAAACGCTGAACCATCGGGTCTGTTAAAAAAGAGCCACAAAATCCAACCCTGAAAGCCAAGGAGAATTATTGAGTTGTAAATGCAAATTCTTATCTGGATTATTCTGTGTCTGTATAAAAATATTGAAGAAAAAGCAAGTCCGAATGATACTATGTTTAGAATCAGTAGGGCAGAGACAGAACTGAATTTAACGGTCTCTTCAGAGGTATAGGCCATAACGCCAAAAAACATTGAGAAAAGTAGTGCAGCCGCAGCTAGTAGGAATAATGTCTGAAATCGTTGTATCATATGCTTTAATTTTGCACAAAAGTATAAAACAAATGGTTATTTTTGCAATTTAAGGGAGGGATATATGAATTCAATAGCACCATCAGAACTTATTATAAACGGAGACGGATCTGTTTTTCATCTTCATATAAAACCTGAAGAGCTTGCTGATACTGTGATTCTTGTTGGTGATCCCGGCAGAGTTGAGCTTGTTTCATCCTATTTTGATTCAAAGGAGTTTACCAGGTCTTCAAGAGAGTTTGTGACAGTTACGGGCAATTATAAAGGTAAGAGAATAACAGTTTTATCTACCGGCATTGGAACTGACAATATTGACATTGTTGTAAATGAGCTGGATGCTCTTGCAAATATTGATTTTAAAACAAGAAAACCAAAGGAGAAGCACAGACGCCTTAAACTTCTAAGAATAGGAACATCAGGCGCAATACAGGCGGATATACCAATAGGTTCTTTTGTATTATCACACATATCTGTTGGTTGTGACGGGCTGCTCAACTGGTACGCCGGCAGAGACAGAGTTACCATAGCAGATATGGAAAAGGCATTTGTTCTTCATACAGGTTGGCTTCCTGAGTTACCTGCTCCATATTTTGCTCCGGCAAGCAAATCTATCATTGATTCAATGAGCGATTTTACGTTGCCTGGTGTTACAATCTCAGCATCAGGTTTTTATGCACCTCAGGGCAGGGTTTTGAGATTGCCGCTAGCCATGCCTGATATGGTTTCCAAATTTGAATCTTTCCGTTTTAAAAATCACAGAATTACCAATTTTGAGATGGAGGGTTCGGCAATTGCCGGCCTTGCAACCCTGCTTGGGCATGACGCTGCTACAGTCTGTTGTATAATTGCAAACAGATACCTCCACGAAAGCCAGCCCGATTATAAGCCATTTATAAAGAGGCTTATAGAATTGTCACTAGAAAGGTTATGAAGCAGGATAACGAACTAATATCTCTTATTACTTTAATGGATGACTCTGATTCTGTCGTTCGTAAAGCTGTGCGTGACAGATTGATTGAACGAGGTCAGGATACTATTGAATTAATTGAAAGACAATATCTTCCCGGATCACCGGAAGATAAAAAAGAACTCTATCTTTCATTCCTTGATGAAGTAAAGGCAGATATTGCAACAGGCAAACTCTCTTCACTTATAGAGAGCCCTCAGCCTATGCTTGATCTGGGATTATATTATGTTACACGTGTTGCTGACACAACTACAGATGAGGGGCTCTACTTTACAACACTGGAAGCTCTTTCTGAGGAGATAAGCCTTGAGATAGGAGAGGACAAAACATCTGTCGAAAGTGTCAAGATTTTCAACTATCTGTTTTTTAACAGGTTCAGATTTCATCATACTGATGTTCAAATGCAGCAATCCGAAAGTGCATTGATAGACAGGGTTCTCCTCTCAAGAGGAGGTAATCCGGTGGCAATTTCGTTGGCCTATTTTCTGTTATCACGTTCTGTTGGTCTCCCAATTTATCCGCTCTGCTTTCCGGGAGGATTTGTTCCGGTTTATCTTGACAATGAGGGCAAAATAGTATTTTATCTGAATATTTTCAAACAAGGTTCAATATTCCTGGAGGAGACCTTAATGCAGTTCTTTGAAGACATTGGCATGGTCTATAATCCTGAAGCATTAAAAATTGAAGAGGAGAGAGCACTGGTTGCAATATATGCAGAGCTTCTGGGCTACATTTATAAAAGTGAAGAAAACTTTCAGATAGTCAGTAGAATGGAAAAAATTTCCGAACTTTTTGGAGGAAGACGATTTCTTTAAAAAAAGACCTCCGAAATCCTTACAGATTGCGGAGGCCGAAGTTTAGTATTAGGTTAAGTAATGACTAACAGTAGACAAATATAATAAAAATTTTGAATACAAATCTCTTTATAGCAAAAACTTTATGGCGAAAAAGTTCCGGCAAAGGGGGGCTTGGAAGAGGGAGTGCCATAATTGCATCTGTGTCTGTTGCAGTAAGTATGCTTGTAATGGTTCTTGCTATCTCAATTTCTGATGGCTTTAAAAAGGAGATCAAGGAGAAAGCGGCCGGTTTTTCAGGAGAAGTATTGCTTCATAGTCCCGGAGTGGAGGTTACAACCAGCCTTTATCCTGTAAATTCATCACCAATATTTTTGGATGAAATAAAAAAAATGCCCCAGGTAGCAGATATCCAGCCATATGCATACAGATCTGCAATTATTAAACAAAACGATGAGATTCAGGGTGTTCTTGTAAAAGGTGTGACAAAAGATTTCAAGTGGGATTTTTTCAAATCTGTTTTACAAGAGGGGGCTTTGCCTAAAATAACTGATTCAGTAGGAAATTCCGAAATTTTAATGTCTTCAAGACTTGCAGGAATGCTTGGCTACAAAACAGGGGATGCAGTAATTATATACTTCATAGACAGCAATGTAAAGGTTAGAAAATTCATTCTTTCCGGAATCTATAATGCGCAACTTGAAGATATTGATATGTCACTTATGATTACATCAATTTCGGAGATTCAGAGTGTAAACGGTTGGGCAAGTAACGAGGTATCAGGAATTGAACTTAAACTCAAAAGAAAAAGTGATTTAGGCCAAACAGCTACTCTCGTTGAGCAGATTATTGATGAATCTGAGGGTGATGATATGATGTATGTCACAAGAGTTGATGAGATGTTCCCTCACCTTTTTGATTGGCTGAGACTTCTTGATTTCAATGTTTTAGTGGTAATGGTGTTGATGCTGACAGTTTCGGGCTTCAATATGATTTCAGGACTATTGATACTTCTATTCGAAAAAATATCAATGATTGGTCTTCTGAAAGCACTTGGTATGAGAGATAAAGGGATACATAAAATATTTCTTTACAGGGCTTTATATCTGGTGATTACAGGTATGATTGCCGGTAATATTGCAGCGTTGATCTTTGTATTTATTCAAGGGCGCTATGCCCTTATTCCTCTCGATCCATCTAACTACTTTGTAGATCACATCCCGGTATATCTAAACCTGACAAAGTTGATAATTCTGAATTTAGGTGCCGTTGCAGTAATAACGCTGCTGCTGATGATTCCTTCTGTTTTTATATCGGGAGTCAGTCCTGAGAAGACACTTAGAGTTAAGTGATTATTTCCGGCTAATTTCTATTTAACCAATACTTTATAATCGTCGTAACGAGAAATTACTTCGTTTACATATCTTAATGTCTCGTTTCCTTTAAATGAACCAAGTTTTATAACCCCTTCCGGAATATTCTCCCTGTTTCTCATATCTGCAACAACAGCTGCAAGACTCTCCCAGTCATTGTGATCAACTCCTCTGTGCATTCCAAGTTGTCTAATGTCTTCGACTCTTCCCTCTCCGGCATTGTATGCTGCAAGAGTGAACTTAATCCTGTTCACTGAATCAATTTCAGGTAGGTTATAAAATCTTTGCAAACGTTTTATGAAAAGTGTTCCTGCTTTAATATTCTGTTCAGGATCGAAAATGTTTTCAATATCAAATTGCTTAGCTGTGGCAGCTCTTACCTGCATCAGACCCTGGGCCCCCCTTGATGATTTTGCGCTCATTGAAAATTTTGACTCCTGGTATATAAGTGCAGCAAGAAGACGCCAATCCCATCCTATATTTCTTGAATACTCTTTTATTAGCTGATCATATGGAGAGAGAACTGAAACCGGGCCATGAGCATATGAAACTCCACTGTATTTTCGGTAATAACTGTTAATTAGCTGTAGATACTCCTTTGATTGCCTAAAAAAACTGAACCAGTAATTGAGATTTTCAAGCATCTGATAATTCTCCCTTCTAACCACCCAAACTTGTTCATGGTGGTTTAAGTCAATGCTGGAGATTACAAGATGGGCAAACTCATCAGGAATTGTGTCTTTCTGAGAATCTACAACCAATATATCAACTCTACCGCTGATTAGTTCGGTCCAGGGGTCACTTTCAAGAATAGGTTTTATCTTAACTGAACATTTTTGATGAAGGGCAAAACGGTTTAAAAGATCAAAGTGAAATCCTACAGGATGTCCTTGCTTAAGGTACATGCCCCCTTTAATGTTTACCAACGCTTTTACCTCTTTACCTTCAAGGTAGTTAGAGTATTTGTTTTCACTTATATGCTTTCCAAAGGAAGAGAATAAAGAGTGAATGACAACCAATAAAAGAGTAAATAAAATTTTGGAAAAAGGCCTCATAAGGCTGCTGTTATTTAACATAGAAAGGCCAGTGAATGCCAAATTTAATGGCTGTCACCGGTCTGATGTAACGGTATGCTGAAAAATAATCGCTATCCGGCCACCCTTGAGTGGCATTTATGTATTTTACGAAAATGCTTGTTCTTTTCCACTGAAGATTAACAAATGCATCTATGTATGGATAGTTACCTATCTCTCTGTCATTCTGGTTGTGGAAAATGCCCAGGGCAGGGCTGTACGCCGGCGCATAATAACGTGTATTAAATGTTGCGTCGGCCCCAAATTGAGCAGTCAAAACATTTTTAACAAGTTCGAACTGCATATAGTATCGTAAGTTTGCGCTTAAAGCCGGAAGCGGAATAACCTCGTTGTTTGAGGTCATTTGAAAGAGTACCCTGTGATCCAGGTGTAGGAAACCAAGTTTGAAGTCTTTCTGGACATAGGCAGACAATATATTAACAATGTCATTATGCTGAGCTGCAATCCCCTGAATGCCGTGGTAAACCGGGTTATTAATAATTGCGTATCCAGCAAATGCACTGAGTTTAAAATGTGGAATGTCTAAATGTCCCTCTATTTTGGTTTCAGTTATATTTTCAAAGTTATTGTTCCAGGTGTAGTGGTTTGAGTAGTAGGAGTTACTGAACCAGCCCGGTCGGCGGGTTTCAAGATGTAGCCTCGCATTGAGGTGTATTCCCCCTTCAACAGGGTAGAGTGATACTCCTGCTTTTGCATCCAGGCTGAAATTATTCGCATAATACCCCGAGATATCATATTTGGCAATTGCATCCCATCTGAAATACTTTCTGAAGTTACCCGCAGCACCAAAATACAGATATAAGTTATTATGAACACTGTTTCGGGCACCTGTGGAGTAATATTCAGGCCTGAAACTGTATATTGATAAAATTTTATGCCCTATCCCTCCATCCAGTTTAGAGACTATTGCATCTTTTGACCAAGGCTGTATTCTTATGAAAACTCTGTTTTCAAAAATTCCAACTCTTGATGAGTCAAAGGTGGCTGTGGGCGAGATAAGAAACATGTTATTGTATAAGGCTCTGGCCAATGAGTCATTTTCAGAAATTTCGTCAGTGTACTTTTTGAAATATGTTGAATATTCAAAAGAGTGACCGAAATAGGTAGTTGTTCCCTCTCCGTAATTGAGAGTGTCTTTTTTTGATAGCCTTATCGGAATTCCATAAGAGTGAGTCAGAAAGAGAGTGTTTCTTTTGAGCCGGTTATCTGCAGAGGCAAGAATGAAGGTCAGATCTTTGGGGTCATCAAAGGTGGTGTCTAAAACCATCTTCTCGTTCGCAAGCCCTCCGTGCTCTTCTCTTTTAATCCCCTGAAATATATACCCCGAGTGCATTACATATCTTCTTCCAAGATAGTTTGAAGATATGGAAAAAGTTCTGTTGTCTGTTGATTCTCTGCTCAGAAGACCTTTTGAGCCATATCTCTTGTATGTAACGTTAAGATTCAGCTCAGGAGATAAGTTCTGGGTATGCATGAATTTAATATTGGTCTCCTCTTTGTCTCTGTTTGCAAAGAGAGTTCCCCAATATGCAAGTTCGGTGTAAGGTGTCTTGGTATTATAAAATGGCAGGTTTTCCGGAGTGTTGCTATATACCAGCCATGGTTCAAACATCTCAAAATCCCTTAACTTTTCTCTTGAAAAGTAATTATGGGATATAGCTGCAGATCCTGAAATGCCCAGATATGTTACACCCGGGTCATTTCTATAGAAGGGGTAATCGTAAAAATTTTCGTTAAATGTTGTGTCAGGATTTCTGAAAGTAATATTATTCAGATAGTTGTTGTGGTTCCAGGTGATCAGCCTTTTACTTTGCATAGAATCGGGCACGATATAAGTATCCATTATTCTTGGCTTAGACCATCTGATGCTGTCATTGGAAGCTCTTATGCTATCTCTGACCGCTTTCTCTCTTTGGCGTGTTCTGTATCTTATCTCTCTCTTAGTTAGAGTTGAATCCTTATGAGCAGACAATGTATCTGATAAATTACTTAGAGAGTCAACCGGCACATTAAGTGTGTCTTGTCTGGTTTTAAGTGTGTCTTGTCTGGTTTTGAGCGTATCAATCTGACGAATATTTGCAGAATGGGCTGGAATATAAAAGAGCACCACGGCACATAATGCCGTAATGCTCAGTAAATATTTTATCTGTGTTATCGTTTTTTTGCTCATTTCGATGTGCAAACATACAAAAACCAGACCAGTTGACAAAATTACTAGATCCCGGCAACCTTCTTCTTATATTCTGCTATACATGCATCCAGCCTGTCATGTGCAGTTGTATCGCCCGGAACATTGTGTGAAGGGTGAATATACAATTTTACACCTCTGTCCGCAAGTATCTCTGCAACAGTCGTTACTGTCATCCATACCAATGTAATGAAAGCAAGTGTCGAAACAGGACCTACTTTGTCATAGTGGTTTTTTAAAGGGACACTGGCATCAACAAGTGGTGCGCATGAATCAACTACCAGATCTGCAAGTTCAAAAAGGGTTTTTCCGCACGAATGACGTGTCTTTTTGCCTTTTGATTCTGCTACAGAGCCAAAAACGATAACTTTCATACCAAGCTCTTTAGCTTTAAGGGCTACATCAATGTTAACGTTATTTATACCAGTATGTGAAAAAATCCACATAGTATCTCTGTTGTCGAAATTCCATGATTTCATTATAGCGTTTCCATATCCCTCTGCCCTTTCAAGAAAGAGGAACTGATGAATTCCCATCTCTCCGGTAATCTTAGTGAAGAATGTGAGAGGTAGTTCAACTATTGGGTGAAATCCAACAAAACCTCCGATTCTTGGATACATCTCTTCGACAGGTATTGTTGCATGGCCACATCCGAAAGTGTGAACCCACCTGCCTTGCTCTATAGAATCTGCCATAACTGTAGCAGCCTTTTTTATATTTTCGAGTTGACTATCTTCAATTTTGGACATTACATCCCTAGCGTTTTTTAACCATTCCAGTGCTAACATAACTTTGTGTTTTAATTACTTATTAATATTTTTAGTTTATTGCCTTTTTTGATATAGATCTATGAATTATGTAAAGTGTTGATATTAAAAGGGTACAACCTATAACCAACAGTGGGAAAAACTTAAGAGATACTACCCCGACCAATAGATTTATTAATGTATTTCCCGTTAAAGCTATAACCAGGGCAAAGCTGAATGCTGTACCTGATACATCTTTATACCTCTCTCCAATCTCACTGAAAATAACAGGAAATGTTGAAGCAAAACCGAGACCCATCATAAAAGTACCTATAATGGCAACAGTAACAGTGGGGAAAAGCGTTATAAGATAAATTCCTGATGCAGCTATCAGCATACTGGAGAGTAAAAGCAGCTTCCTTGACATCTTCGTTAAGAGTATGCTTAGTATCAGTCTTCCGACTCCGACTCCCATTATAATTGAGCTTAGAGCGAACATGGCACTTTTAGCGGGGATTGATGCCTGTTCTCCGAGAAAGGTAGGAATCCAGTTATTGCTAATCCCTTCAAGTCCGCTTTGAAAAAAGAGGGTAAAACTCAATAGAAGAATTGCGGGTTCTTTGGCCATTAATGCAATTTTTTTGAAAGGGAAGCCTTGTTTAAACTTTGCCTGTGGGAAATTGATAAAACTATAGAAAATAACGGAGAGCAACATCAGAGCTCCTGCGCCTGCCACAATCGGAGAGTACGAGAGCGTCCTGGACAAGGTTGCAAACAGCAGAGGAATTGCAATTGCTCCAATGGTGTAAAAAACGCCCAGAATGCTTAAGTTTGATGCCCGGTTACTATCTTCAGAAATATCAGATACCAGGGCATTCGTCAACCCGTTTAAAATACCTCCGCCAAGACCTATCAGAAAAATTGAGAACCTAATCAGCGTTATTCCCTGTGACCAGGCCAGAAGTTCTAAGCCCGCAACTGTAATTATACTGGCAATGATTATAAGACTCTTGTAACCGAATCTGTCAATGACCGGTCCAAAAAGCACAGATCCCAGAAGAATTCCGAGAGGTAGCAGTCCGGCTAATGTAGAAGCTACGGTTGTATCAAGTTGAAATTTTTCAATTAATGAAGGTAGCACTGCACCCATTATGACAAATGCCACACCAAAGAATATCATTCCGGAAAATCCTGCTGCCAGTACCGGCGCCCTCTTAATAGTTGTATTCATCAGAATATAATTTATTTCTATTTTAGTGAACCAATGTGGCCAAGTCTGGCAATAACGCCTGCTCCGTAAAGCCCTGCGGTATCGGGCAAACCAGTTGCTGCAAATTTACACTGTCTGATGGCAATGGGTTGTGCCCATTTTAATGCCTCAGCATATATCTTATCAACAAACTTTGATGCAGGACCGAAAATTCCGCCACCAAATATAATCATCTCAGGGTTAAAAAGGCTTACAAAATTTGCGGCTGCCATACCCCACATCTCAATAGCATTGTCAATCACCTCTTTTGCTACGGCATCATTTTGATCCAGTGCGGCAAATATTTCCTTTGCTGTAATATCATCCGGATCAAGTGATGATAGAGGGCCGTTGTAAATGCCCTCTTCTTTTACTCTTTTGAGTATCTTTCTTGCCTGTAGTGCTATACCACTTCCGGAACAATTGCTTTCAAAACATCCGCATGCATCCCACTCTTTATCATATGGTTGCTTAAGTGCCATCCATCCTGTTGCACCAACAATGTCAGAAGCTCCGTGCAGAACCCTGCCATCGATTAGAATTCCGGCTCCTATTCCGGTACCAACAGCAATAAAAATTGCATTTTCACAACCTTTTGCCACTCCCTGACTCGACTCTCCCAAAATATAACATGTGCGGTCACTCTCTACCATCACAGTTGAGTTTGAGTATCTCTCTGTCATCTTCTCTCTGAGGGGGTAATTATCCCACCCCGGAATATTTGGAGCCCAGATCTTACCTGTCTTGGAATAGGCAATGCCGGGAACGCATATCCCAATACTCTTTTTATGTTCTTCTCTTATAGAACCCTTCTCCATAAGTGAGTCGCAAAGGGTGAAAATTCTCTCCACGACTTCATCTCCTCCTCTTCCCTCCAGATATAGGGTTTCGCTAATAAGCATTATGTTGTTTTCGGTAAAGAGGGCACCGGAAATCTTTGTTCCGCCGAGGTCAAGTCCAATATATACCATATAAGTCAGGTTATAAGTTTAGTATTTTACCTTATTTATTGTGATCTTCAGATGATTTTTACACCCATTTTTCTGAAGTCATCCAGTGTTTTTTTATGACCATTGTAATCGACATATGCAAGAGCCTTTTCAATAACTGTTACTTTAAATCCCGCATTGATAAGATCTTTAACCGTTTCATTAACACAGAATTCTGTTGCAATACCACTTACAAATACATTCTCTGCATCATTGCCTTGCAAATAATTTAATAAAGTTTCACCTTTGCCTGTAATAGCTTGAAAACCCGAATATTGTTCAAAGTTTGGGTCTTCACCTTTTCTTAAAATATTATTTAATGAAGGTCTGGCATCTGAGCGGGTAATTTGACTATAAAAACTTTCATGAACCTGAGCACCTTTTGTGCCGGCAACACAATGCGGAGGCCATATTCCTCCATTCTCTGCAAATGAACAGTGTTTTTCCGGATGAGAATCACAAATATAAACTACCAGATGAAGTGGGTTGTCATTTATAAATTTGACAGATTCTTTGACAGCATCTTGTGCATTGGAACAGGCAAGAGATCCGTCAATAAAATCATAAAGCATATCTACAACGATATGTGCTATATTATTCTTTTTCTGAATCATAATATTCTTTTATCTCCTTTATCAATGAGTCAATAAGGCTGTTTTTAAGATCGTACAAATCGTCAGAAATGTCAACCTTATAAAAGTGAGGATTAATCAACCTTCTTTGTGTCTCGTTAAGGGAGTGAAGGTTTTTTAGATAATAATCCCTTTTTTCTTGTGTAGTATAAATCTCATTGCAAATTTTTCCATTTTCCATTACTTTGCTTTGTAGAGTTTTATAATGATAACTCCCCTTTTCGAAAAATGTAATCTTGGTGTCATCGTATTCATCCCTAATAGTGAAACTTTCACCATTCTCTATGTTTTTACTCATTATGTCTCCCCTAAGACATGTTACATCTGCCTTAGAAATTCCATGCTTGATAATCCTGTAGGTAATCTGAAACCCGGGATTGATCGCCTTGCTCTTATCCTCTGATCTCTTGAGAACAGCCTCTCCTTCAATTTCAACCAGCTTATATACATTGCCGAAACATGGATTGTGTTTGCTTGTTGCAATTGCATCACCAACACCATAGGCATCAATTTTTGCCCCCTGCCTCTCAAGTTCTGTGATAATATATTCATCAAGTGAATTTGTAGCAAAGATTTTACAATTTTCAAGCCCTGCTTTATCAAGCTCCTCCCGACACCTGTTTGACAAATAAGTAAGGTCACCACTATCAAGTCTGATTCCGAAACTTGCAGGGTATTCATTATTAACTTTGTTTCCTTTGAATGCCTTTATTGCATTTGGAAGACCGCAACGAAGAGTATCGTAGGTGTCAATAAGGAGGACGAGTGGCTCTCCAAAGTGGTTGGTTATATATGTCTCAAATGCCTTTAACTCGCCGGCGATAGTGCATCCGAAAGCGGTTATATAACTGTGAGCCATAGTTCCGGTAGCCGGAACATTAAATATTGTGGAGGTAAGAATGTTGGAGGTGTTAAGGCACCCACCAATGTATGCCGCTTTTGCGCCATAAACTGCTGCCCAGGGGCCATGTGCTCTTCTTGAGCCAAATTCACTTACCGGTTTTGTTGTTGATCTGGAGACTCTTGATGCTTTAGTGGCGATTGCCATCTGGTGATTCATTATGCATAGCAATGGAGTTTCAAGCACTTGCGCCTCGATAATAGGCCCTTCTACAATAATAACGGGTTGGGTGGGAAAAGCAATCTCTCCCTCTCTCATTGCATAAATATTCCCAGTGAACTTCATTTTTGACAGGAATATCCGATATTCCCGATACTCCTCTCCCGGCAAAAACTTTTCAAAAAATGATTCATCTTCACTCCCTAGTCCTGAAATCATTTTTAAAGCCTCATCGATTCCTGATACAACGGCCCAGTTGTTTTTATCGGGTGCAGAACGGTAAAAAAGATTAAAAATGGCCCTTTTATCTTTAAGACCACTTTCAAAATATGTTTTGCCCATTGTGTACTGGTACTTGTCTGAGCAATATGATATATTGAATGAGTTTTCCATGGCAATACCTTATAGTGTATCAAAGGTACTAAATGGAGTGACAAAAAGAAAGACCGGGGGTTAGTTTAACTCTACATCCGCTGCACTTGCCTTTTTTATCAGACTATATCCACCAATCAACCTTTGTATGAGTTACCCCCCGGTCAGACGAAAATTCTCTTCTCAGCATAATATCATCAAAAATTATACCATAAAATGAAATGCTTGAAACAGAAATAGATACAATTTATTAATAAAATTTATTTTGTTGTTAATTTCAAAAAACTATACATTTGTTTCGTATTTTTACGAAATACTAAATGACATGACAAAAAAGGAGAAATTTTATACACAAAACCAGGAACGGGTTGCAGCTTACGCAAAGGCATTATCTCATCCGGCCAGAGTGTTCATTATGAACTATCTCTCTTCGAATTTGGATAAGTGTTGTTACAGCGGAGATATGGCAACTGAACTTCCAATCGCAAGATCAACTCTTTCTGAACACCTTAAGGAACTTAAAAAAGCCGGCTTGATTCAGGGTGAAATAAATCCTCCCTATATTAAATATTGTATACACAAAGAGAGCTGGGATGAGGCGAAGCATATTTTTGAATCTTTTTTTAAATAGTTAACCAAAATTTATTAAGCATATGGAAATTAAAATTTTAGGGACAGGTTGCCCAAAGTGTAAGACTGTAGAAAAGCTTACAAGAGAGGTTGTTGAACAAAACGGGTTTATTGCAACCATCAGCAAAGTCGAAGACATTATGGATATAATGAAGTATGGAGTGATGGCAACTCCTGCGATTGTAGTAAACGAGAAGGTTGAAATAAAGGGCAGAGTTCCCTCAGCAGAAGAGATAAAAAATGTTTTAATAAAATATCAGTAAATCAATAATTATGAAAAGAGGTTTATTTATCGGATTAGTACTTATTATGTCATTGTCCGGAATTTCGTGTAACTCACAGGTGAAAAAGGATAAAGAGAATATTGTTGCCGCGGTTTCAGGTAATATAGAGGTCTATTACTTTCATTACACAAGAAGGTGCGTAACCTGTGAAACTGTTGAGGAGAACACTAAGCTGGCAATAGAAAATATTAATAAAAAGAGAGTGGGGGGAGATGCCATTGTATACCATGTTTTAAACCTTGATGATGTTGCTTCAAAAGGTGTCGCTGACAAATTTAAAATAGGAGGTCAATCACTAATCGTTACCATGGCAGACAAAAAGGTTGACATAACGGGGAATGCTTTTATAAATGCAAAGAGTCCCGCTAAAATTGAAGAGGAGATATCTAAGGCTACAAACAAGTTATTAAAGCCATAACGATGGAGTTTTTGCAAAGTATTCTGGAAAATTCCCAATATGCAGGAATAACTGCGTTTATTCTGGGTCTTATGACAGCAATAAGTCCGTGTCCTCTTGCCACAAATATCTCGGCCATTGGGTTTATTAGCCGGGATATTGAAGATAAGCGAAGAGTTTTTATTAATGGAATTGTGTATACTCTTGGCAGAGCTGCCAGTTACACATTACTTGCTTTGATACTCTTTCTGGGTGCCGATCAGATGAATATCTCGCAGATATTTCAGGGTTGGGGAGAGAAAATACTCGGCCCGGTTATGATTATCATCGGGCTTTTTATGCTAAATGTAATTAACATTAAGCTTCCCGGAGTTCAAAAACTGACCGAAAAGTTGGGAGAGAGCAGCAGGGGGAGCTACATTGGGACTTTTTTATTGGGAATGGTCTTTGCCCTTGCATTTTGCCCCTACAGCGGGGTGCTCTATTTTGCGATGCTGATTCCAATGACAATAACCAGTGCAAGCGGCCTCTATCTTCCTGTAATATTTGCAATTGCAACAGGAATTCCGGTAATTCTTTTTGCCTGGTTGTTAGCCTACGCTGTTGGTAATGTAGGGAGTTTATATAAACATATTAAGGTGTTCGAGCTGTGGTTCAGACGCATTGTGGCCATTCTCTTTATCGGAGTTGGCATCTATTTTATAACCATTTTATTTATCTGATAATGGAGACAAAAAAAGAGTTAAAAATCCTGATTGGGATTATTGTCGTTTTTCTGGGAATCTTTTTCATGCCTGTTGAGAGTCAGGTATTTAATACTGCAATTGATGCAACCCTTGATCTATCAAAATGGTATGCAAGAGAACATGTTATTTTGTGTCTTTTGCCGGCATTCCTTATAGCAGGTGTAATCTCGGTATTTGTTAGCCAGGGATCTGTCATTAAATACTTTGGAGCAAAGGCAAAAAGATGGGTAGCATATACCGTTGCTGCGGTGTCCGGAACTATACTTGCTGTTTGTTCGTGCACAATATTACCTCTCTTTTCTAGCATTCATAAAAGAGGTGCCGGTCTGGGACCTGCTGTTGCATTTCTCTATTCCGGTCCTGCCATCAATATTCTTGCAATAATACTAACTGCCAGAATTCTGGGCTTTGAAATGGGTGTTGCCAGGATTATCGGAGCGGTTACTTTTAGCGTTGTTATCGGTTTGATAATGGCCTTCATTTACAGAAAAGAGGAGAAGGCAAAGGCAGAAGAGCAGATGAATTTTCCTGATGTACCTGAAAACAGACCGTTATGGCAAACTTCAATCCACTTCTTCTCTCTGGTTTTAATTCTTGTATTTGCAAACTGGGGCAGTCCATCTTCAGAGGACACCTCAAGCCTTTGGTTTTACATCTGGTCATACAAGTGGCATATTACCGGTATTTTTGGACTTGTACTGGTTTATTCCATGATTAAGATTCTTAAACTTAAGGGATGGCAAGTGTTGATAGGTGCTGCAGTAACAACTCTGAGTGCCTTGCTGATCGGCAATCCGCTTATAACCATTGTTATAGGTATTGCCACTGTAAGCTCGATAGCGCTGATGGACAAAAGCGAAGATGGTGAAAACAGAGAGTGGATTATTTCAAGTTGGGGCTTTGCAAAACAGATCATCCCCTTATTGGCAATCGGTGTTGTAATTGCGGGCTTTCTTTTAGGCTCAACTCACGACACTACCTCAATTCCGGGAGTTATTCCTAACTCCTGGGTTGCATGGGCTGTTGGAGGAAACTCATTGTTGTCAAATTTCTTTGCCTCAATAGTAGGTGCATTTATGTATTTTGCAACACTTACCGAAGTTCCAATCATTCAGGGCTTACTGGCATCCGGAATGGGTAAAGGCCCTGCACTTGCTCTATTGTTGGCCGGACCTTCACTTTCATTGCCAAATATGCTTGTAATCAGAGGGGTAATGGGTACTCAGAAAACTGTAGTGTACGTTTTGGTTGTTGTGGTACTTTCAACAATTGCGGGTCTTATCTTCGGATATATTTAATATATCGAAGATATATAAAACTGTAAAATATTAAAGGTGCGCTTAGCTGTGTAATTTTCAAAAAATTATACAGCTAAGTTTTTTTAAAATTATTCAGCTATTATTGTAACAAATTGTTATACTCGTTTAATATCTGTTAATGATAATGGCTTGTTCTTATAGCACTTTTGTAAGGTAATATACTCCAGCACCTGCCAAATATCCTGCAAGTGCTAGTAGTGAAAAGTGTTTGAGGTACCAGTTGAACCTAATCTTTTCTAGCCCCATAACAACTACACCGGCTGCTGAGCCTATAATAAGAAGTGATCCTCCGACCCCTGAACAATAGGCTAAGAACTGCCAGAAGGTTCCATCCTGAACAAAATTGGCCATATAAATCGGATCTGCTGCTGCAACCAAAGCCGCAGGATCTGCCAGAGGGTACATTCCCATAGCCACAGCCACAAGTGGAACATTATCTACAATTGCTGATAGAATACCAATTGATATGTCAATCAGATAAACATTCTTTATATTTTCATTTAATATTGCACCGGCTTTATTTAGAGCTCCGGATGCCTCCAATGACATTACGGAGAGCAGTATTCCCAGAAAAAAGAGAATTGTTGCCGTATCTACTCTTTTTATAACATGGGTTACTCTGTTCATGTGAAGGTCTCTTAGATTACTTCTGCTATAGAGAATTTCAGTATAGATCCAGATTAATCCCAGAGTTGTAAGTACTCCAATAAATGGAGGAAGCCCGGTAAAGTATTTGAAAACCGGCACTGATATAAGTGCTGCTACACCTAGGATCAGAATTATAATTCTGCCTCTACGGCTTAAAATATTACTTTCTTGTTTCTTAATCTCAGTGGAAACAGATTTTTTTAACTCCCCTTTAAGTAATTTGCTGGCAAAAATAAGAGGTATAACTGCTGATGCTATACTTGGTAACAGAACACCTGATATCAATGGCCATGAGGATATTTTTCCCTTTATCCACAACATTATCGTAGTTACGTCACCTATTGGAGACCAGGCACCTCCACTGTTTGCGGCAATTATTATCATGCTGGCAAAAATCCATCTCTCTTTGTAGTTTGGTATGAGCTTTTTGAGCAACATAACCATGACTATTGATGTTGTGAGGTTGTCAAGAATTGCTGACATGACAAATGTTATACCTGATATCAGCCATAACAGTTTTCTCTTGTTTTTGCTTGTAATTCTGTCTGTAATTATATCGAATCCTTTATGAACATCTATAAGTTCAACAATTGTCATTGCCCCAATGAGAAAAAACAGGGTAGAGGATATATCACCTAAATATTCAATCAGTTTAAAATCAACAATAAACCTCTTGCTTTGCTCAATAAAATTTAGATTATTAATTGCTGGGTTATGTGCAAGAAACTCCCTAAAACTATCAGTGTTAACACTCACTGCAGAGGCAGGAATAGTAAGAATTAGTATAGCCCACATAACGCCGGCCATAACAAGTGCAATTGCCGCCTTGTCAATTTTAATTTTGTGTTCCATGGCAATGCAAACATAGCCTGCCAGGAAAACCAGTAACATCGCTTCCACTTATATTGTACTTTTTGGATAGAAATCCAATGAAAGCGCAAATGTATTCTTTTTAGCGACTCGTTGTCATTAATTTTTCAAAAATTAATTAAACTTATAAGCCGCCTTTCTCATGTCAGCAGCGCTCTTGAATGGTTTTGGTGGTGATAGGTGCAACTCAAGGAATTTGTGAATGCTGAATCTTATGTCAGTTGACTCCTTTGTATCTATGCGATCAAAACCGTGACCTCCGGCAATTTCCTGAAATACTTTGTAATCAAATACTTTATCATGAGCCTTCAGTGAATCAATCATAAGCAGCACCTCCTCAACATAAACATCATTATCATTAGTATTTGTATGAATCAGAAGTGGTTTTCTCAGGTCTTTCGCGTAAGTTGAAGGTGATCTTCTCTTGTACTCTTCTGGATTCTCTTCAATTGTCTCACCTATATGATACTTTGCGGTAAAATTTGCTGTGTATTCAGGAGTGTGTGAAGCAAGACGGTTTGCCAGATCACTTACAGGTACTCCTGCAAATGCACAGTTGTACATATCCGGGTATTTTAAAATGTTCATAAGCGCTATCATTCCACCATGACTCCATCCAATAATTCCAACTCTGGATTTGTCTACAATTTTATAGTTTTCTAGCATATAGTCCCGGCTTGCAAGAACGTCTTCATTTTCCAATCCGCCGTAATCAATGTTCTCATAGGTGGCTCTACCGTATCCTGTACTTCCTCGGTACTCTGCCGATACAACTATATAGCCCTGAGCGATTAATTCCCTTACAATGTGAGCATAGTATGTAGAAAAATCAGCATGAATTCCGCTGTGAGGAAGAACAATAAGAGGATACTTCTTTGTGATGTCAACATCTTTTGGAATAAATACATAGCTGTAAAACTGCAAAGGGTTTTGTGCAAATTTATCATCCTCTCTCAATGGTTTCCATCTTGGAGGACCGGTAAGTCGTACTTTGTCAACAAATGCGATATCCTCGAGCATTTTGTGCCACATAAGGTCGTCTACTTTTTTAAACACTTGGTCAAAAGAGTGTCGGTATCCCTCCACTTGCCGTTTGAGAGAACGAATTTCCTGCATAAGTTGCTCGTTGGTAGTTTCCTGAGTCTCTTGCTGAACTTGTGTTGAAGCTGAAGAGACAGCAGAGGCTTGATTCTTTTTATTGGTTTGATTTTGAGCGTGAACCGGAGTTAATGCAAGTGCTGTAAAGGCAATCAGCAGCATTAGTTCTTTTGAATGATTTTTCATATTAAATTATTGGTTTATCATATTAATTTTTAGGTTCAATACTTATTCCGGTGCGGCACAAATTATGCAGCAATACAAAAATATGTAAAAGCTCCCATTATTAATCTAAAATGATTAATTATATGTCATCAAGGAGAATCAAAAATTATATTGTCGTTTTGTTAGTGGCGGGCTCAATAATGAGCTGTTCAGTTTTGAGGCAAAATGATACTTATATCGAAAGTCCCTACATTCAATCCAGTTATTTAATTGATGGTGCATACACCTCTTTTTACAATGATAGTCTGAAAATTTCAGAAGATTTGTATGCTGTGTATATGCCGGATTATAAGGGATATAGTATTTTATTCAGTGATTTTAAAAGAGACAAACGCCTAATAATAAGGTCACTGGGCATTAAAGTTACATCTGATGACTTTGTATTTCAGTTGAGAAGTAAATCGGGTGATCTTACAACCGCGCTTTATTATATCTCAGGAAAAAGCATCAAAAACGATGTTTTAAAAGATTATAGCCATAAGAAGATGTTATATAACATATACTCTTTTAATGTAAGAGATGATCAAATAGTACAAATATTCAGAGTAAAAGAGGATTATAAAAAGAGTCAGCGAAACTACTCTTACTACCAAAGAGAGTGTGATGCTATTGTCCAAAGACTCTGTTATGGTGATTATTACAAGAAAGCCTACTGGAATGGATCAAAAATAATGATTGATTTATCGGAGAGCAGATACTCTGAAAAGAACAACAGTGTTGAGGAAGTGCTTTCTGATACTCTGTTTATTAAAGATAAAAGTAATAAATTGGTCTCTATCCCTTCTAACAGAAAAAATCTGGTTGTTGACTTCAGACTTTCTGATAAAGCAAAAGCGTTAATCAATACTGAAAACAAACTCTCCAAAGGGGATAATTCTCTTCAATATTCAGTTTACAACAAAAAAGTGCTTGCAAGAGAAGGGATAAGCTCTGAACCACTGATTTGTAAAGAGATTACTGAAGCTACATTTTCGCTCATGCTAGAAAAATCATATGATGACTATCTTTTATTGGTGCATGACAGGAAGGGAAATGTGCTTGAAGCACTGTTCCTGAATATTTGGTGAGAATGATTTCTGGTTTAGCCCGTAAAAACCGAGCAATTTTTAATCATTATTTAGTACAAGCTAATTCCATATATGCATTTAATTGTGTCATCCGGAAAATCCTCCCCAACGATGTTGGGTCCCCTCGCTTTTCGGAAGCCAAAGTTTTCCTTTGCTGACACAATTAAATGCTTATAAATGCTGTAATAAATTGGATAACTGTTAGTGACGCAAAAGGAGGATAACCTGATTAATGGCTATCCTCCTTAAGTTTTTGTGAACAATTGTTTGATAATTACTTCACCTCTTCGAAGTCAACATCGGTTACCTCCTGGTCTCCGTTGCCGGCAGATCCGTTACCCGAACCGTTGTCCTGACCTCCGAATCCTGCACCTGCATCTGCTCCGGGAGCCGGGCCTGACTGAGCGGCCTTGGCCATATCTTCAGAGGCTGCATGCCATGCTGCATTCATCTGCTCCATTGCTTTGTCAATTGCAGCAACATCCTGTGACTTATGTGCGTCTTTAAGTGCTGTAAGAGAGTTCTCAATTGCAGATCTCTTTTCTGCAGGTATCTTGTCTCCATAGTCCTTGAGATTCTTCTCAGTCTGGAATACCATTGAATCGGCTGCGTTTATCTTGTCAACTCTCTCTCTCTCCGCTTTATCTGTAGCTTCATTGGCTTTAGCCTCATCTCTCATACGATTAATCTCTGCCTCTGTAAGGCCGCTTGAAGCCTCAATCCTGATCTTCTGTTCTTTACCTGTTCCCTTGTCTTTTGCAGAGACATGAAGAATACCGTTGGCATCAATGTCAAATGTAACTTCTACCTGTGGAACTCCTCTTGGAGCCGGAGCAATTCCGTCAAGGTGGAATCTTCCGATTGTTTTGTTGTCTTTAGCCATTGGCCTTTCGCCCTGCAGAATGTGAATTTCAACAGAAGGCTGATTGTCGCTTGCTGTGCTGAAAGTTTCAGATTTACGGGTAGGAATTGTTGTGTTAGACTCTATGAGTTTAGTCATTACATTTCCTAATGTCTCAATACCCAATGAAAGTGGGGTAACATCAAGTAGCAATACATCTTTTACATCACCCGAAAGTACTCCTCCCTGAATTGCTGCTCCAACAGCAACAACTTCGTCAGGATTTACGCCTTTACTTGGAGCTTTGCCAAAGAACTTCTCTACAATCTGTTGGATTGCAGGAATTCTGGTTGATCCTCCGACAAGGATTACCTCATCAATATCAGATGATTTCAAGCCTGCATCACTTAGTGCTTTGCGGCAAGGTTCAACTGTTCTCTGGATAAGATTATCGCAAAGTTGTTCGAATTTTGCTCTGGTAAGAGTTTTTACTAAGTGTTTTGGAACACCGTCAACCGGCATTATGTAAGGCAGATTAATCTCTGAAGAGGTTTGGCTTGAAAGTTCAATTTTTGCCTTTTCAGCTGCCTCTTTAAGTCGCTGAAGTGCCATCGGGTCTTTTCTTAGATCCAGGCCACTGTTCTCAGATTTAAACTCTTCAGCTAACCAGTCAATAATGTTCTGGTCAAAGTCATCACCACCCAAATGGGTGTCTCCGTTAGTTGATTTAACTTCAAATACTCCGTCGCCAAGCTCAAGAATAGATATATCAAATGTACCTCCTCCTAAGTCAAAAACTGCTACTTTAGTGTCTTTGTGTTGTTTGTCAAGACCATATGCAAGGGCGGCTGCGGTTGGCTCATTTATAATTCTTTTAACTTTAAGACCGGCAATTTCTCCCGCCTCTTTGGTTGCTTGTCTCTGAGAATCACTAAAATAGGCAGGTACAGTAATAACTGCTTCGGTAACTTCATGTCCAAGATAATCTTCTGCAGTTTTCTTCATTTTTTGAAGTACCATGGCAGAGATCTCCTGAGGAGTGTACATTCTTCCATCAATGTTCACTCTTGGTGTGTTGTTTTCACCTTTTTCAACTTTATAGGGAACACGGCCAACTTCAAGCTGAACCCTGTCAAATGTTTCTCCCATAAACCTCTTGATAGAAGAGATTGTTTTCGTAGGGTTGGTAATAGCCTGTCTTTTGGCAGGATCGCCAATCTTTCTCTCTCCGTTTTCTGCAAAACCAACTACAGATGGGGTAGTTCTTTTACCCTCACTGTTAATAATGACTGTTGGCTCATTTCCCTCCATAACTGCCACGCAGGAGTTGGTTGTGCCTAAGTCAATGCCTATAATTTTACCCATAACTTTATATGTATTTTAAATTAATTATTCTCTTTGACCAGGGTAACATCTAAGATTGTGCCACGCACAAAAAACTGACAAGGTGTCAGGAATTCACAAATGCTTTTGTTTATTGAGAAAATGTATAGCTTTGCACTTTAATATTGAACAGATATGTCGGTTGAGGGTAAAAATAGAATCATCACAACGCAGCGTTTGCTTGAGATGAAATCAAAAGGTGAAAAAATAGCTATGTTGACTGCTTATGATTTCACCTCTGCCAGAATAGTGGATGAGGCCGGTATCGACATCATTCTTGTTGGAGATTCTGCTGCAAATGTAATGGCAGGCCACGAAACCACTCTCCCAATAACTCTGGATCAGATGATTTACCACGCACAGAGTGTTGTAAGAGCAGTTAAAAATCCAATGGTTGTTGTGGACATGCCTTTTGGAACATATCAGGGGGATTCAAAACAGGCTGTTTCAAGTGCAATCAGGATAATGAAAGAGTCAGAGGCTGATGCTTTAAAAGTAGAGGGTGGTAAAGAGGTGATTGAATCTATTAAAAGAATCCTTTCAACCGGAATACCGGTTATGGGACATTTAGGCCTTACACCACAATCAATTCACAAATTTGGCACCTATAGTGTTAGGGCCAGAGAAGAGGAGGAGGCTAATAAGCTTTTGGCAGATGCACTCTCTTTAGAAGAGGCAGGGTGTTTTGCCATTGTTTTAGAGAAGATCCCTGCTGAACTGGGTACGAAGGTAGCAGCATCAGTTAAGATTCCTGTTATTGGTATTGGTGCCGGTGGTGGGGTTGACGGACAGGTACTTGTTATGCATGATATGCTTGGCCTTAACAAAGAGTTTTCTCCTAGATTTTTAAGAAGATATCACGACTTAAGATCTGAGATGCTTAAAGCTTTCCGAAATTATATTTCGGATGTTAGGAGCGGAGATTTCCCCAATGATCAGGAACAATATTAGAAAAAGGTGACTTATAAAATCAGGATATGAGCGAGGGAATAGAGATTCTTTTTGAAGACAATCACTTTATAGCCGTTAATAAAAAAACCGGTGACATTATTCAGGGTGATAAAACCGGCGATGAACCTCTGAGTTCGGTTGTTGCACGTCATATTGCAATCAGGGACAATAAACCGGGAGATGCATTTATAGGAGTCCCTCACAGACTTGACAGACCTGTCAGTGGTGTTGCAATTTTTGCAAAACGGTCAAAGAGCCTTGAAAGGATAAATGAACAGTTTAGAAACGGAGAGGTTAAGAAACTTTATTGGGCAATTGTTGCCAAAATGCCACCAACCGAACAGGGAGAACTAACACATTTCCTGATAAGGAACGAGAAACAAAACCGCTCTTATGCATATGACAAGATGAAAAACGGGGCTAAAGAGGCTCGTCTTCGCTATAAACTTATTGCATCAAGTGATAACTATTTTCTTTTAGAGATAGAACTTCTTACAGGCAGACACCATCAGATAAGGTGTCAACTCTCTGCAATAGGTTGTCCGATTAAGGGAGACCTTAAGTACGGTGCTCCAAGATCCAATCCGGATGGAGGTATCTCGCTACATGCCAGAAGTGTAAGGTTTTTACATCCAGTTAAGAAGGAGGATATTTTTATTGTTGCCGAACCCCCTGTTGACAATATCTGGAACTATTTCAAGAAGATAGCGACAGAGGCAGGCTTCTGAAAATCAGACCCTAAACTGCGACATATCCAGCCCCGATTCCTCTGCTTCACGGATTTGTGTTGAGGATATTTCAATCAGCGGTGCCCTTAAAATCTGAACACCATATTTAATACAGAGAGCTTCGGTATCAAAACCGGTTCTTGGATATACCCAAATTCTGAACTCTTGTATCAACTCCTCCCATTTATGCCACTTCTCAATAATTGCAAGATTATCGGCCCCCATAACCAGAATGAAATTATTAAGCGGCTCTTTCTCCCTTAATTTTCTTAAAGTGTTTATTGTATAAAGAGGAGGTGTAAGATGATACTCTATGTCACATACAGCAACCCGCCTGCCAAAGTGTGCTCTTTCGACAGCATCTTTTACATATTTGAGTCTTTCTCTGGCATTGTTTGCATATGCTTTGCCTTTCAGTGGGTTTCTTGGGCTTACAACCAGACGAAGTTGGTCGATCGAGGTTTTTTCTGTAAGAAAGTGGCAAATCGAAAGGTGTCCGATGTGCAAAGGGTTAAAAGACCCGAAATAGAGTGCTATATTCATTTTAATCCCATATAGAATTTCTCTACGATATTTTCGGCCTCAGTAAGGCATTCGTCAAGAATATCATTAATTATAATTTGGTCGAACTGACCTGAAAATTCTATCTCTTCGTTCGCTTTGGCAACTCTTTTCTCAATTGCTTCCGGAGTCTCTGTCCCTCTGGCTGTTAGTCTGTCTCTTAGAGCTTTTGTAGAGGGAGGCATTATGAAGATGGAGAGAGCATCCGGACCATAAATCTTCTTTAACGTTATGCCTCCCTTAACATCAATGTCAAAAACCACTACCTTGCCCTGATTTCCTAACCTTTCAACTTCGCTTTTGAGTGTTCCATAATACAACCCCTCATAAACCTCTTCGTACTCTACAAACTCATTCTTTTTTATCTTCTCTTTAAACTCTTGAACAGTAAGAAAATGATACTCTTTCCCATCTACTTCTTTACCCCTTGGTTTTCGGGAAGTTGCAGATACAGAAAAACCCAGGAAGGCATATTTATTCATGAGATGCTGGACTACCGTACTCTTTCCTGCCCCAGAGGGTGCTGAAAAGATAATTACACCTGCCCTTGATAATTTTGATGACCCTCTCTCTTTATCTTTCATAAAGTTCTTCTTCTGAGTTTATTTCGGCAATTTCTACAAGAAATTCTGCCAATGAACTGATACAGCATCGCATAAATTCTTCACCTTTTTCAGGTGTGGCCGCTGCCGGATTCCCTACACCGGTATCTTTGCTGATATATATCCACCTCCTAGGTGTCCATGCCCACTTTTCCCTTAATCCTTTGATTTTGAATTTCTTCTCAATCCCTTCTCCTGCTTTTTCAAGCGGAGATGCCAAATCCGGAGCAATAGCCTGTATACATGATGTTTCAAGTTCTCCGGCATGATCGCCGGGTTCTTTAAAAAACTGCTCCTGTTTGCAGATAGTCCACCAATTTAATGAAATCATTATAATGTCAGGAAATTCAAGAGAGAGCTCCCTTATAATTGGCTGAAACGCGTTTCCTCCGTGCGCATTTACGATTACTAACTTTTTTATATTGTGATTCTTAAGCACGAAAAGAATGTCTCGCAAAATAGCCATCTGGGTAGAAGGATTTATGTTCATGCATAATTTTACCTCCATCTGACCTGAGTTAACTCCATATGCAATTGATGGCAAAACGATAGAACCTGCCCCTCTTTTATTGGCAATTTCAGCTGCGCTGCCTGCGATATGTTCGGCAAGAATTGTGTCTGTACCGTAGGGAAGGTGGTAATTATGTGCCTCGGTAGCGCCCCATGGCAGAAGAGCTACTTTTAACCCGGCACTCTTTACATACTCCCAGCTACTCTCTTCCAGAATATGTGTTCTCATAGTTAGGCTTTCTCACAAAGTTAGACATTTTGAACAATTAAAGGGAAATTTAATTTCGGGTAACTCAAATTTTAATAGTAATTTTGCAGTGGAATTTAATATAGAAAAAAGATGATTTCATACAAAGAACTGGGACTGGTAAACTCAAAAGAGTTATTTGCCAAGGCTGTTAAAGGGGGATATGCTATTCCTGCCTTTAATTTTAATAACATGGAGCAGATGCAGGCAATCGTTGCCGCATGTGTAGAGACCAAATCACCTGTAATCCTTCAGGTTTCAAGCGGAGCAAGAAAATATGCAAATCAGACATTATTAAGATATATGGCTCAGGGTGCAGTTGAGTATGCAAAAGAGCTTGGACAAAATATTCCTATAGTACTCCATCTTGACCACGGAGACACTTTTGAGCTATGTAAATCGTGTATCGATATGGGCTTCTCATCTGTCATGATAGATGGCTCACACCACTCATTTGAAGATAATGTCAAACTTACCAAACAGGTAGTTGAGTATGCTCATGCACACGGTGTTACTGTAGAGGGTGAGCTTGGAGTTCTTGCAGGGGTAGAAGATGAGGTATCTGCCGAGCACCACACATATACTCAGCCCGAAGAGGTTGAGGAGTTTGTGACCCGCACAGGTGTTGATTCACTTGCTATTTCTATCGGAACGTCTCACGGTGCCTTTAAATTTAAGCCAGGTCAGGATCCTGAGATCAGGCTTGATATTCTAAAGGAGATAGAGAAGAGAATTCCCGGATTTCCAATCGTTTTGCACGGAGCATCAAGCGTTCCGCAGGAAATTGTTGAGCAGATTAACAAATTCGGAGGTAAGTTAGAAGACTCGATTGGTATTCCGGAAGATCAATTACGCAAGGCTGCAGCGAGTGCTGTGTGCAAAATTAACATTGACTCTGATGGCCGTCTTGCAATGACTGCTGCTATCAGAAAGGTGTTTGCAGAACAACCGGGTGAGTTTGACCCACGTAAATATCTCGGTCCTGCACGCGACGCACTAAAGGCTCTTTACAAAAATAAAATTGTAAATGTACTCGGGTCTGACAATAAGATCTAAATTAGGTAAATATTTAGCAAAAGAGACCGATAAAATAACTTTTTGTCGGTCTCTTTTTTTTCAAATTTTTAAATATTTAAAGCGTAAGTTAATGGGCATGAATAACTAACAGTTGTCTGTGTCAGCTAAGGAAAACTTTGGCTCCCGAAGAGGGAGGGGACCCGCCGAAGGTGGGGAGGATTGACTCGTCCTAAAATAGGTTTACAAAAATTTAATTAAAAGTAAACTTAATTCAGGATGATTAGATCACATTTAAGTACTTATAC
>Ga0154519_106_pt1 | contig 69547 bp, 65 predicted proteins | sample RifGroE2_FD_105662 | JGI IMG/M metagenome (GOLD analysis project Ga0154519, IMG submission 105662) | Bacteroidetes bacterium GWE2_39_28
CAACGTCAATTATTCTCAAATCTTTTGGCTGGTTATCACTACTGTTCCGGCAGGCAGTTATTGCAATAATTAATATAAAAATGAGCTTTTTCATACTGTAATAGTGATGGCATTTATCGGATTTTCCAAGATTTGACTGTTCAATCAAGCATTTCGTTTTGGAATAGGAAAATACAATTGTGAAAATATAGATTAAAATCCAATTAACCAAACAATTAAAGAAATATATACAAATAATATTCACATATTTTCAAAATAATCGAGACATTTAGGTGAGCTCGTTTGGTGTAGAGCAGGCCACTGCTTACCTTTGCAAAATGGCATCAGTACTACAGGCAGAAAAACTATCCAAGAGTTACGGAACAAAGGTTCTTTTTGAGAATCTGGATCTTAATATTAACGAGGGTGAAAAGGTGGCTTTGATTGCTCCCAACGGGAGTGGTAAAAGTTCTCTATTAAAGATTCTAGCCGGAAAAGATACCTCGGACAGAGGTGGCAGCGTGAAACTCTTTTCAAACACAGGTATCGCATGGTTGGAGCAAGAGCCGGAATTCAATCCCGAAAGGTCGGTTTTTCAGGAGGTGTATATCTCTTCTGATGAGACTTCTGCGGCAGTTGCCCGCTACGAAAAAGCCTTGCTGTCCGGAACTCAGAAAGAGCTGCAGGATGCTATTCACGATATGGATCATCTAAACGGCTGGCAGTATGAGTTGCGTATAAAACAGATTCTTACAGGGCTTAAGATAGATGGGCTTAACAACAAAATGGGTGAGCTTTCGGGTGGACAGAGAAAGAGGGTGGCACTTGCCAAAATGATGATTGCCGAGTCTGATCTGATTCTTCTTGATGAACCCACAAACCATCTGGATCTTGACATTACCGAATACCTCGAAGAGTACCTTAAAAGGGGCAAGGCAACAATTCTTATGGTTACCCACGACAGATATTTTCTTGACAGGGTTTGCAATAAGATTATTGAACTCGAAAATGGCTCTTTGTACACCTATAACGGCAACTACTCCTATTTTCTGGAGAAGAGAGAGCAGAGAATTGAGAATTATAACACCGAAACAGACCGGGCTAAAAATCTTCTTAAAGGAGAACTTGAATGGATGCGCAGGATGCCACAGGCAAGAGCCACAAAGGCAAAGTACAGAATAAATGCATTTTATGAGCTCAAAGAGAGGGCAGAGAAGGTTACACGCGAGAAGAACATAAGTATAGATGTGGCAACATCACGCCTTGGTAAAAAGATAATTCACTGCAAAAAGTTATCACACTCCTTTGGTGACTATAAAACAATTGACAGTTTTACATACAATTTTGCCAGGGGTGAGAAAATTGGTCTTATTGGGCCAAACGGAGTTGGTAAAACAACTTTTCTTGAAGTTTTAACCGGAGCAATTAAACAGAATTCCGGTGAGAGAGAGCTGGGAGAGACTATTGTTTTTGGATATTACAGACAAAACGGTCTTGAGTTTGATCCGGAAGAGACAGTAATTGACGCGGTGAGAAAATTTGCGGAGGTTATTACTCTGTCTGACGGAAACACCATTCCAGTTGCCTCGTTTCTGAACCGTTTTCTGTTTCCGCATAACATGCAATACAACAAAGTTGGCACATTGAGCGGAGGTGAAAGACGCAGACTTTATCTTGTAACCGTTCTAATGAAAAGTCCCAATTTCTTGATACTTGACGAGCCTACAAACGACCTTGACATAATGAGTCTGAATGTTCTTGAGGAGTACCTTGACTCATTTACCGGTTGTGTGATTGTGGTGACCCACGACAGATATTTTCTTGATAAAATTGCTCAGCACCTGTTTGTCTTTGAGGGAAATGGCGTAATTAAGGATTATGTTGGCAAATACTCAGAATACAGAGAGATGATTCGTGAACTTGAGAGACAGGAGGTTCAAAGGGAGCGGGCAGTGAGAGACGAGAGCACATCAAGGGAGAATCAGAGAAGTTTGCCTGAGCCGGGTGGTAAGGTAAAACTGACATTTAAGGAGAAAAAGGAGCTGGAGACTCTCGAAAAACTGATAGCAAGTCTTGAAAATGAAAAGAGCAGCCTTGAGACTGCTCTTAATTCGGGTACACTATTGTCTGATAATCTGCTCAAAACCTCAGCTAGGTATGCAGAGGTGATTCAGGAGCTTGAAACCAACGGAGAGCGGTGGATTGAGCTCGCTGACAGACATATTTAGCGTGTTAGTTTTTTGTATTTAAATCTCTTTGGAGTGATATCGCCCAGTCTTCTCTTCTTATTCTCTTCGTATTCTGAGTAACTTCCCTCAAAGAAATAGGTTTTTGAATCTCCCTCAAATGCAAGTATGTGGGTTGCAATTCTATCCAGAAACCATCTGTCGTGTGATATAATCACCGCACAACCCGCAAAATTTTCCAGACCCTCTTCAAGCGCCCTTATTGTGTTAACATCCACATCATTGGTAGGCTCATCAAGAAGCAAAACATTTGCCTCCTCTTTTAGAGTAAGGGCAAGGTGAAGGCGGTTTCTCTCACCACCCGACAGAATGCCGCACATCTTCTCCTGATCTGCTCCAGAGAAGTTGAATCTCGAAACATATGCCCTGGCATTTACCTCTTTATTACCAAGCTTGACAAATTCGGAGTTCTGAGATATTGTTTCATAAACTGTCTTGTTGGGGTCAATCAGTCTGTGCTGCTGATCTACATATGCTATTTTAACTGTCTCTCCAACAGAAAAGCTTCCGGAATCTGCACTATCAATTCCCATTATAAGTCTGAAAAGAGTTGTCTTTCCTGCTCCGTTTGGCCCGATAACACCTACAATTCCTGCAGGAGGGAGCTTAAAGTTCATATTCTCAAACAGGATTCTGTCTCCAAAACCTTTTACCACATTGGTCGCCTCTATAACTTTATCACCCAGTCTTGGTCCGTTTGGAATAAACATCTCAAGCCTCTCCTCTTTTGCCCTTCCATCTTCGCTGAGGAGCTTTTCGTAAGCAGAGAGTCGTGCCTTCGATTTAGCCTGACGCGCTTTTGGGGCCATTCTTACCCACTCCAGCTCGCGTTCAAGAGTCTTTCTTCTTTTACTCTCCTGCTTCTCCTCCTGTGCCAGTCTGGTAGATTTTTGCTCAAGCCATGAAGTGTAGTTTCCCTTCCATGGAATTCCCTCTCCCCTGTCCAGTTCAAGTATCCATCCGGCAACATTATCAAGGAAGTAACGGTCGTGTGTTACTGCGATTACAGTTCCCTTGTACTGCTGCAAGTGTGCCTCAAGCCACTGAATACTCTCGGTATCAAGGTGGTTGGTTGGCTCATCAAGCAGTAGAACATCCGGTTCTTTAAGCAGAAGTCTGCAAAGTGCGATTCTGCGTTTCTCCCCTCCGCTCAGGTGTTTAACTAGAGCATCAGGTTCCGGGCACTGAAGAGCATCCATTGCCTTCTCTAGTTTTGAGTCAATGTCCCAACCGTTGAGATGTTCAATTTTGTCTGTTAACTCGCCCTGTAGATCAATAAGCTTAGCCATCTCGTCGTCATCCATGGGCTCAGCAAATTTTGCATTTACCTCCTCATATTGCTTTAGAAGATCAACTATTTCGTGTGCTCCCTCTTTCACTATATCGAGCACCGTTTTACTTTCATCAAGTACAGGCTCCTGCTCCAGGTAACCTACGGTATAACCCGGTGCCCATACTACATCACCTTGTATCGATTTTTCAACCCCTGCAATAATTTTGAGCAAAGTTGATTTACCAGATCCGTTAAGACCTATAATACCAATCTTGGCTCCGTAAAAAAAGGAGAGGTAAATGTCTTTAAGAATTGCTTTATTGTTGGTCGGTAGTATTTTACCGACGCCGTTCATTGAAAATATTATCTTTTCGTCCGCCATGTTTTTAATAAATTACACGGCAAAGATAATACCATATTATCTCTTTCCCAATTTAAGAATCAGTGAGTCAATATAACCAACAGAGATTAGTGAGTCTCTCTGCAACATAACTCTTGAAATGGTCTCTTTGAATGACTCTGCGCTAGACTTTTTAATCGGATCGGCCGGAGGTGCCTCCATAGTGAGTGGATTAATAGGTTTTCCGTTCTTCCATACTCTAAAGTCAAGATGCGGGCCGGTTGAGAGACCTGTACTTCCAACATAGCCTATAACCTCTCCCTGTCTCACTCTTTTCCCGACAGCTAGCCCTTTTGCATAGTTGTGAAGATGCAGATATGCTGTTGTATAAGTTGAATTATGTTTAATTCTTACGGTGTTTCCGCCTCCACCAGCATAACCTTTCTGAATTACAACTCCGTCACCGATGCTCATTACCGGAGTTCCCCTTGGCGCTGCATAATCAACTCCAGTGTGGGGTCTTACCACTCTTGTTACCGGATGCCTTCGTGCGTATGAAAATCCTGACGAAATACGTGAAAAACTCAAAGGTGCCTTAAGAAATGCTTTCCGCAGGTTTTCTCCTTTTTCGTTCCAATACTGAGCAACTTCATCTTGTATAAAACGATAAGCATCATACTCCCTGCCTGCATGATTAAAATATGCCCCATGGATTGTACCTATATCTACAAACTTATCGCCCACATATAACTCTTCGTATATTGCCACAAATGAGTCTCCCTTTCTAAGTCCGAAAAAGTCTATAGACCAGGCATAAATATCAGATAACCTCAAAGCAAGAAGAGGGTTATAACCTGCCCTTACAACGTCGTTCCAAAGAGATGAATTTATTGTTACCGCTGCCATTTTTAATCTGCTCTCAATCGCTCGCTCCGATACCTTTACAACAATTGAATCATGTACACCAAATGTTACGAAAGATGTTTTTGTGTCCTCATAAACAAGGTAGGCAAGCTTGCGATCTTCGTCCTTTGTGAAGAAAGCTTTGTAGCTGTTTCCAATTTTTATCTTTCTAAGATCAAAAATTCCCCTTGATGCCTGGGTCAGAGAGTAAATATCTGATTGAGGAACACCTAGTGATGTCATTAGATTTGTGAAGAACTCTCCACGCTTGATTTGCCCCTCTTCGGACTCAAATTCCGACATCGGAAATCCAAATTCATATACCTCATTTTCTGTAACTTCCGTCTCAAGACTTTCGACATTTTCTCCTCTCTTTGAAGTGCATGAGAGCTGAGTTAAAATTAGTGCAATTAAAAAAATCCTCTTCATCCTTATCCATTTTGTTGCTCGAAGATAGATAATTAATCCAAGATTGTTGAAAAATATGTGGAAAAAATTGTAAAAATTTGTAATAAAGTGGAAAAGATTCTTTAAATTTGCCTAGGTCAAATCCACAATTCAGGATAAGTAATGATAAAGTTCATAGGAGAACATACAGCAAAGATAGATGACAAAGGGAGAGTTGTTTTTCCTTCGTCACTTAAAGCCATGCTGGGAGGCTCCGCTGATCTTAGATTTGTGGTTAAAAAGGACCTCTATTTCAATTGTCTTGAGATGTACACCTATGAGGAGTGGATAAGACAATCTGAGGAGGTAAAATCCCGTCTCAATTTTTTCAAAAAAGAGCACGCCCTCTTCTGGAGGGAGTACATGAGAGACAGAGCCTTGGTCGAACCGGATGAAAAATTTGGCAGAATATCAATTCCTAAAAGGCTCCTGAGTGAAATTGGAGTAGACAGGGAGGTGCTATTTGCAGGCAATGACCACAAAGTTGAAATCTGGGCGAAAGAGAATTATAGCCAGGACAGACTCCCCGGAAATGACTATTCAGAATTAGCAGAGAAAATCTTAGGATAAGGAGGAGCCGGTTATGGGAATTTACCACACACCTGTACTACTTGAAGAGAGTGTATCAGCCTTGGTTTTATCCAAGGGGGGCATATATGCCGATGTTACTTTTGGTGGCGGGGGACACAGCAGGGAGATCCTGAACAGACTCGACAACAAGGGGCAGTTAATTGCAATGGACAGAGACACCGATGCGTTGAAAAATGCACCGGATGACAAAAGGTTGGTTCTTGTACATAACAATTTCAGATTTCTGAGAAATTATGTCAGGTACCACGGATATGAAAAATTGGACGGAATATTGGCAGATCTTGGGGTCTCTTCACATCAGTTCGACACAGAGCAGAGAGGATTCTCTTTCAGATTTGACTCTCTCCTGGATATGAGAATGAACACGCTTGCAAAACAGACTGCAGCAGATATTTTAAATAGTTATCAGCAAGAGGAGCTCTCAAGTGTGCTCTGGAAATATGGCGAAGTTGAAAACAGCAGGAAGGTGGCGTCACTTATATGCCGGGAGAGGGAGAAGATGTCGATAAAAACTACAGCAGATCTGAACAGGGCACTTGCCCCGGTTCTACCAAAATTCTCAGAGCACAAATATCTGGCAAAGGTATATCAGGCTTTAAGAATAGAGGTAAACGGAGAGATGAAGGCATTGGAATATTTTTTAAATGACACAAAAGAGATTCTTAAACCGGGAGGGAGATTGGTAATAATAACCTACCATTCGCTGGAAGACAGAATGGTAAAAATTTTTATGAAATCGGGAAATACAGAGGGAAAGATAGAGAAAGATTTATATGGAAAATTTGAAACACCTTTTAAGATAATAACAAAAAAACCGATAACTCCTTCTGAAGAGGAGATATCGTCCAACACAAGGGCAAGAAGCGCAAAATTACGAGTTGCAGAAAGAGTATGATTAAAAGAACCTGACTATGGCTAAGAAAAACTGGATGAATGAGATACTTGGGGGGCAAATACTCCTGCACAGCGGTATCCTGCAACACGCCCGTTTTGTCCTGTTTCTGTTTGTCCTTGTAATCCTTTACATAACCATAAACTTCGGAATGGAGAGCAGTCTCCTCATCGAACGAAGGAACCAGAGAGAACTTAAACACCTAAAGGCAGATTTTACAAGTAAATCTGCGAGGCTACAATATCAAAGCAAGAGACTTGAGGTCGAAAAGAGACTTCTGGAACTTAATTCAACATTAAAGGCACCACAGAATCCTCCAAAAAGGGTAATTATCGGAGAGTAACTTTATGAACACATTCATAAAAAGGGTATATATCGTTTATGTTTTGCTCATTATCCTCACTTTAAGGATAATGTGGAGAATCATATTCCTTCAGTACTTTGCCGATATTAAAATTAGTGATACTGATATATCGTTCAGGCAGGAGGAGATTGAGGCAACAAGGGGAAGTGTTCTTGCTATGGACGGGAGGCCTCTTTCGGCATCTGTTCCATATTTTCAGATAAGAATGGACTGCGTCGTTCCGATAGACACTCTCTTCAATAACAATATTGATGCTCTTTCAAGAGAGCTGTCGCTCTTTTACAATGATAAGAGTGCTGCTGAATACAAACGCGAACTTGTAACTGCCAGAAGAGAGGGTAAGAGATATAAAACCGTTGGGAACAGACTGGTTGACTACAGCGAAATGCTTCAGATTAGAAAATTCCCCATTTTTAAAGAGGGAGTAAACAGAGGAGGTATTATTACCGAGCAGAGAAACAGACGGAACAACCCTTACGGAAGGCTTGCATACAGGACAATTGGCTTTATAAATAATGAGGGTGTAGGTGTAGGAATCGAGAAGAGCTATGACTACTATTTAAAAGGTATTCCGGGGAGACAAACTGTTCAGAGAATGTTGGGAGGTGAATGGGTTCCTGTTATCGGGGAAGAGATGGTTCTTCCGAATGACGGTATGGATATTCAAACCACCTTAAGCATTGAGATACAGGAAGCTGCTGAAAACGCTTTAAGAGAGCAATTATCAAAATCAGATGTATTTGAAGGTGCCACTGTGATTGTAATGGAGGTTAAAACCGGAGCAATAAGGGCAATTGCAAACATGAAGAAGGGTGCCGGCGGAACATTTGACGAATCATATAATTATGCTGTTGCTCATGCAACTGAGCCTGGTTCAACTTTTAAGCTTGCAACTCTTGTGGCACTGCTTGAAGATGGATTTGTAACTCTTGATACAAAGGTCGATGCCGGAAACGGTAAGTGGGCATACAGTACTACAAATTTCACAGATGTAAGAGCCGGCGGTTACGGAAACATAAGTGTACTTGAGGCATTTGAAAAATCATCAAATGTGGCATTTGCAAAACTTGCAGTTGAACACTACGCCAACAACGAAAAAAGCTATGTGAACCGTATAATGAATATGAAGATTAACGAACGGTTTAATCTCGATCTTCCGGGAGAGGCAAGAGCTGCCATATATATGCCCGGAGATCCGATGTGGTCAAGATTATCTCTGCCAATGATGTCAATTGGTTACTTCTCTCTTCTCACCCCTCTGCACACACTTACCTTTTACAATGCAATTGCCAATAATGGCAAGATGATGAAACCCTATTTTGTAGAGAATCTTCAAAAGAACGGTGTAATTGTAAAAGAGTTTGGTCCGCAAGAGGTGAGCGGCTCTGTGTGCTCAAAGAAAACCATAGAGCAGGTACACAGAGCCCTCAGAGGGGTAGTAGAACACGGAACTGCAAAACCACTTGACAATCCCAACTATAAAATATCTGGCAAAACCGGAACTGCGCAGATAGCATTCGATGGCAGATATAAAGATGCTCAGGGAAACAAGAAGCACCAGGCTTCATTTGCCGGCTTCTTTCCATCCGACAACCCTGAATATTCAGCCATTGTTGTGCTTTATACAAACAAAACAAGTGGAAACTTTTATGGTGGAGCGTGGGCAGCCCCTGTATTTAAGCTGGTTGCCGATAAAATCTACTCTGTAAGTCCGCACTGGAATGAGCCTGTTAAAGCAGAGGAGAGAGAAGAGTATCCTGAAGTTCTTGCAGGAGCGGGGTCATCGGTCAGAGAGGTATTGCCAAGATTAAGGACAAGCTTCAGATCGGTAGCACAGGGAGAGTGGTTAAGAAGAGACAGCACTGGTAAAGCACTGGTCTCATATCAGGCAGTACCAAACGACTCTGTGCCGGATGTTACCAGCATGGGGCTTAAAGATGCACTCTATCTTCTGGAAAACAGAGGATACAAAGTACAGTTCAAAGGCAAAGGGAGGGTTACCCTTCAAAATCCTTTACCGGGAACCTATCTTCCTAAAAACGGAGTTATTGACCTTCAACTTTCAGAATTTTATGTTGTTAAGTAATATCATACAAAATGTAGGCAGCCTAAAAACTACCGGGAATATTGAAATAGATATCTCATCAGTAGTTTTTGACTCAAGAGAGGTAAAAAAAGGATCTCTGTTTGTAGCATTAAAGGGCACATCATCAGATGGTCACAGCTATATAGCTTCGGCACTGAAATCCGGTGCAGTTGCCATTATGTGCGAAGATTCTACAAATGTTCCTTCGGGTACTACAACCATTGTAGTCAAAAACAGCCATTATGCATTGGGAGTAGCTGCCTCTGAATTTTTTGGGAATCCTTCTGAGAAAATTAAATTAGTAGGTATTACAGGAACTAACGGGAAAACAACGACTGTAACCCTTCTTTATCAGCTATTTACCAAATTGGGTTATAAATGCGGACTTCTCTCTACAATTGCAAATTATATAGGCGACACCAAATTTGAGGCAACCCACACAACTCCCGATCCTGTGAGTATTAACTCTCTGCTCTCCGAAATGGCAACCGGCGGCTGTGAATATTGCTTTATGGAGGTTAGCTCTCATTCTCTTGATCAACAAAGAGTTGCAGGACTGACTTTCACAGGAGCAATTTTCTCAAACATAACCCACGATCACCTTGATTATCACAAAACCTTTATTGAGTATATAAAGGCAAAGAAGATCCTGTTTGACAACCTTCCATCAGAATGTTTTGCACTAACCAACATTGATGATAAAAACGGGTTGGTAATGGTACAAAACTGCAAGGCAAAGGTTCACACCTACTCTTGCCTTTCACCTGCATCATTCAATTGCAGAATAATTGAAAACAGTCTTGACGGTATGCTTTTGAGAATTGGCAATAAAGAGGTCTGGACAAAATTCATAGGAACTCATAACGCATATAATCTGCTGGCAGTTTACTCAACGGCAATCTTGCTGGGTGCCGCACAGGAGGAGACTCTGGTGGCATTAAGTTCACTTGAATCGGTATCAGGAAGACTTGAATATATAAAGGGAGGAGAAGACATTACTGCAGTGGTTGATTATGCTCATACCCCGGATGCACTTGAAAATGTCTTGAAAACACTTAGTGACAGCGCTGCCGGCAGAGAGATAATCACAGTATTCGGTTGTGGGGGAGACAGAGACAAGACAAAGAGACCTGAGATGGCTCAGGTGTCGGCAAAGTATTCAGATAAAATTATTGTTACATCAGATAATCCGCGCTTTGAAGAGCCTGAAGAGATTATTGAAGATATAAAAAAGGGATTTACCGTATCAGAGCGCGCCAGAGCTCTCTTTATCACAGATCGCAGGGAGGCTATTAGAACAGCTGCTGCACTTGCAAAACCGGGGTCTCTGATTTTAGTGGCAGGCAAAGGACATGAGAATTATCAGGATGTAAAGGGTGTTAAACACCATTTTGACGATAAGGAGATTATTCAAGAGATTTTTGATATAAAACAATAAGGCAATGTTATATAACTTATTCGAATATCTTAGAGAGAGTGTGGACTTCCCCGGAATAGGGCTGTTCAGATACATCACATTCAGAGCATTTGCAGCCATACTCCTGTCTTTGATAATTGCCCTTTTTGTAGGTAAAAAAATCATCCATAAGCTCGCTATGAAACAGATTGGCGAAGATATACGTGATTTGGGACTGGAGGGTCAGATTCAGAAAAAGGGAACTCCTACAATGGGAGGAATTATAATTTTGATAGCAACACTGATTCCTGCACTTCTGCTTGGTGATCTTACTAATATATATGTTCAGCTTCTGATAGTTACAGCTATATGGCTTGGGTTTATCGGTTTCGCAGATGACTATATAAAGGTTTTCAAGAAGAATAAGGAGGGTCTTAAGGGTAGATTTAAAATATTTGGTCAGATAGGACTTGGGCTTATAGTTGGAGTTGCTCTTTATGCAAGTGACCAGGCAATTGTGAGAGTTCCTGCAACATCGGTGGAGAAGGATGCAAAATCTGAGTTAGTATCGCAGGAGGGGTTTGAATCAAGAGTGAGTTACTTCAAAGATGAAAAGAGCACAAAAACAACCATCCCATTTATAAAGGACAATGAATTTGACTATGCCTGGCTCTCACCCTTCAACGGGAAAGCCGGTAAAAACGTTGCCTGGATTATTTATATAATTTCAATAATATTCATTGTAACGGCTGTGTCCAATGGCACAAATCTTACAGATGGAATGGATGGCCTTACCACCGGGATATCTGTAATAGTGGGTACAACGCTGGCAATACTGGCATATCTCTCCGGAAACGTAATATATGCAAACTACCTCCACATAATGTATCTGCCAAACACAGGTGAAATTGTGGTTGTAATGGCAGCATTCATTGGTGCTTTGATAGGATTCCTTTGGTACAACTCCTACCCTGCCCAGGTATTTATGGGTGATACAGGGAGTCTGGCAATTGGTGGCATTATTGCAGTTGCGGCAGTTATGATCAGAAAAGAGCTGTTAATTCCAATTCTTTGCGGCATTTTCTTCGTTGAGAGTCTGTCGGTTATAATCCAAAGAATTTATTTCAAATACACAAAACGGAAGTATGGCAAAGGTGTCCGGGTGTTTAAGATGTCACCTCTTCACCATCATTTTCAGATTGAGAGCAGTGAATCAATTATCAAATCTCCTAAAAGGGCTCTTCCGGAGGCAAAAATCGTTACACGCTTTTGGATTATAGCAATATTTCTTGCAGTTATTACAATAATTACCTTAAAAATAAGATAATATGAACAGAGTTGTCGTTCTTGGCGGGGGTGAAAGCGGAGTGGGAACAGCGGTTCTTGCTACAATTAAGGGGCATGAAGTGTTCCTTTCAGACAGCAATATGGTGACCGACCAGGCCAGGGAGTTGCTTGAAAAGTACGATATCCCTTTTGAAGAGGGAGGTCATACAAGAGACAAGATTCTCAATGCCTCTGTTGTCGTTAAGAGCCCCGGTATTCCGGATACGGTTCCTATCGTCGAAGAGTTAATCAGTAATAATGTCCCGGTTATATCTGAGATTGAGTTTGCCGGGAGATACGACAAATCAAAAAAGATATGCGTAACGGGAAGTAACGGAAAAACAACCACCGCTTCGATAATCTACTTTCTGCTAAAAAATGCAGGGCTAAATGTAGGTCTGGCCGGAAACATCGGTCAGAGTTACGCTTTTCAGGTGGCAACTTGCAATTATGAATATTACGTTCTAGAGTTGAGCAGTTTTCAACTTGAAGGAATGTATGATTTCAAAGCCGATATAGCTGTATTACTAAACATAACCCCGGACCATCTTGACAGATACAACAATCAGATGGAGAACTATATAAAGGCAAAATTCAGGATAACACAAAACATGTCTGCCGATGATTGCTTTATCTTTTGTGCCGACGACGAAGTGAGCATTTCTCACCTTAATCAAATTGTTTTGCATGCAAAGCAACTTCCTTTCAGTCAACAGAAAGAAGTTGAAGAGGGTGCGTTCGTAAAGGACGAAAAGATGCATGTAAACTATGTTGACCGGGAATATCAGATGTTTCTCAATGAACTTTCGCTTCAGGGCAAACACAATGTTTACAACTCTATGGCAGCTGCAATTACCGGAAAGGTACTGGATATCGATAACGAAGTACTGAGGGAGAGCCTCTCAAGCTTTCAGGGTGTAGAGCACAGGATGGAAAAGGTGCTTAAGGTTAAAAATGTGTTGTATATCAATGATTCAAAGGCAACAAATGTTAACTCAACCTGGTATGCTCTTGAGAGCATGACAACTCCGGTAGTGTGGATTGCAGGCGGTAAAGACAAAGGAAATGAGTATGAGCCGCTTTTCGAGCTTGTTAAAGAGCGTGTAAGGGCAATTATATGTCTTGGTGCCGATAACACAAAACTACATAAAGTTTTTGGAGGTATGGTTGACAATATGTATGATGCAAAATCTGCAAAGGAGGCTGTTGAGATTGCCTATAATATAGCTCAGCCGGGTGATACAGTTTTACTATCTCCGGCCTGTGCAAGTTTTGATCTTTTCAAAAATTTTGAAGAGAGGGGCAGATTATTTAAGGAGGCAGTACAAAAGCTTTAATAATTCGAGACTTAAAAAGACTCATGGAAGAGAAGAACATAATATACAGACTTAAGGGAGATAAGGTGATATGGATTATCATTTTTATGCTTTCGCTTATCTCGATTGCGGCAGTGTACTCTTCCAGCAGCTCACTTGCATTCAGAGAGAATAAAAGCACCATGGACTTTCTGTTTAAGCAATTAAGGTTTGTAATATTCGGATTAACTGCACTTTACATTTGCTATAAGATTCCTCTTGGATGGTATAGAATGCTCTCCTATTTCGGAATAATTCTATCAATTGGTTTCCTGGTAGCTACTATGATCGTTGGAAGCAGCTATAATGATGCAGAGAGATGGCTGAGAATTGGTGTTATATCTTTTCAGCCTGCCGAGTTTGCAAAGATTGCTGTTGTTCTTTATCTGGCAAAAATCCTTGAAGACTTTAAATTTGAAACATTTAAAGAATTTTTAATCTGGGCTGTGGCTCCGCTGGGCACTGTTATTCTACTTATTTTGTACGGAAGTATATCTACCGGCCTTCTGGTAGGGGCTGTCTCATTTCTGCTTTTTCTTATTGCAGGAATTAAGTGGAAACATCTCTTAAAAACAGCAGGAATAGCAGTATTAATGCTGGTGCTGATTGTTGTACTGAACATGGCTTTCGGTCTTTTTCCGAGGTTAGAGACCGCTGTTAACAGAATAAAAAGTCATACTGTTGAAAACAAAGCCGAGGATACGCTCTCTCCTCAGGAAAAGCAGTCAATACTGGATAAAACATTCCAGGCCGATATGGCAAAAATAGCTGTGGCATCTGCAGGAATTCTGGGAAAAGGTCCCGGAAACAGCATCCAGAGAAATCTTCTTCCACATCCATACTCAGACTATATCTATGCAATAATCATAGAGGAGTGGGGTTTCATAGGGGGGTTTTTAGTATTAATGCTTTATGTCTGGTTCTTTACAAGGTGTATAATGCTTGCAAAGGCATGTACAAAAACATTCTCCCTAATGGTTGTAATGGGACTTGCAATACTCATAACATCCCAGGCAATGCTTCATATCTGTGTCAATGTAGGGCTCTTACCCGTAACAGGACACACTTTGCCGCTTGTCAGTCTTGGCGGTACATCGCTTATTATCATGAGTGGAGGATTTGGTATTATTTTGTCTGTCAGCAGAACGATTGAGAATATTTCAACAAAAGAGGCAGCAGCAAAGGCAGAAGAGAATAAAAATGAAGAGAATAACAGTGTCGCAGCTGTTAAAGAGGAGAAAAAATAGATGAAAAAGGGGATTAGAGTCATAATCAGTGGTGGTGGAACGGGAGGACATATCTTCCCGGCAATATCCATTGCCAATGCTCTTAAGGAAATTAGCCCCGAATGTGAGATACTGTTTGTAGGAGCATTGGGAAGAATGGAGATGGAGAGGGTTCCCGCTGCAGGATATAAAATTGAAGGGCTGCCTGTTGCAGGGTTACAGAGGTCTTTAAGTATTGAAAATTTAAAGCTCCCCTTCAGGATAGTAAAAAGCCTTGGGATGGCAGGAAGAATTATTGAGAATTTCAAACCTGACGCTGCTGTTGGTGTAGGAGGGTATGCTTCCGGTCCACTGCTGTGGATGGCAGGAAGAAAGAGAGTCCCGTACATTATACAGGAGCAGAACTCATACGCCGGACTTACAAATAAATTGCTTGGAAAGAGGGCGAAAAAAATATGTGTTGCATATGAGGGGATGGATAAATTCTTCAATAGTGATAAGATAATTCTTACAGGGAACCCAGTAAGAAAGGGTATAACAAAAGCTACCCCTGAGATGAAAGAGAGGGCTGCTCAACTTTTTTCTCTGGACAGAAGCAAAAAGACACTGCTTGTTACAGGGGGGTCACTGGGAGCAGGAACTCTTAACAGATGCATGACAGAATGGATAACTGCAAACATGGAGTGCGATGTTAATATAATCTGGCAGACAGGAAAATACTACTATAACAATATTAAAGGGTTTAATGAACAAAACCCCAGAAACTACATACGATGTTACGAATTTCTGAGCGATATGGATCTTGCGTTAGCTGCAGCAGACGTGGTAATCAGCAGAGCCGGAGCAGGAACCATTTCTGAGCTTTGCATTGCAGCCAAAGCGGTAATATTTGTACCGTCACCTAATGTAGCCGAAGATCATCAGACTCACAATGCCAGATCTCTATCCGACAAAGGAGCTGCGCTTCTTGTCCCTGACCAGTATGCCGTAGAAGAGCTGATGAAAACAGCAATGAGCCTTATAAAAGAGGATTCGCAAATAAAAGAACTTGAGATAAAAATTGAAGAGATGGCACTAAGAAATTCTGCAGAGATCATTGCAAGAGAGATAATTAAAGCAGCATCCCTTTAAAATAAATGATAAAATGAAAAATGTCTATTTGATTGGAATTGGAGGAATCGGGATGAGTGCCCTTGCCAGATATTACAAACATCACGGCAGCAATGTGGCAGGTTATGACAGAACTCCCAGCTCGCTTACCGATGAGCTTCAGCAGGAGGGAATGAATATCCATTTTGAAGATGATATTACCCAAATACCTCAGGTTTTCAAAAAGGAGAAAGATAAAACGCTGGTAATATATACACCGGCTATTCCTACCGATCTTATGGAGTACATCTACTTTAAGGAGATGGGGTATACAATTGTCAAAAGATCTCTTGCTCTGGGAGTTATTGCAAAGGAGAAGCGCACGTTAGCTGTTGCCGGAACTCACGGAAAAACAACAACATCTACCCTATTAGCTCATATTCTTGAAAATTCAGGCAGAGGGTGCAACGCTTTTCTTGGTGGTATCTCAAAAAACTACCATACCAATTTATTGTTAAGCGAGAGTAATCTTCTTGTAGCTGAGGCAGATGAGTTTGACAGATCGTTTCTTCAGCTATGGCCTCAGACTGCTGTTATAACATCTGCCGATGCCGACCATCTTGACATATACAACAATTACGAAACAATAAAAAAGGCGTTTGAAGATTTTGCCTCACAGGTAAACGGGACATTAATAGTTAAGAAAGGGGCAGGAATTGATGCCGAAAATGTAAGTAAAGCAAAGGTTCTCTATTACTCATACGATGAGGAGTGTGATTTTTATGCCTCCAAAATAGAGGTTCAACCGGGAGGATATTTCAGATTCACGTTTAACTATCCAGGCGGTTCTATCAATAATTGCACCGTAGGCATTCCGGGATGGGTAAATGTAGAGAATGCTGTAGCGGCATCTGCAACAGCAATTATCGAGGGCATTTCTCCTGAAAAGGTTAAAGATGCTCTTGCACTCTTCCAGGGAGTTGAGAGAAGATTCGATATTCAAATTAACACACTTAAGTGCTCATATATAGATGACTACGCTCATCACCCTAAAGAGTTGTCTGCTGCTGTAAGTTCAATCAGAAATATGTTCCCCGAAAGAAAGCTTACCGGAATATTCCAGCCTCATCTCTACACCCGCACAAGAGATTTTGCCGATGATTTTGCTGAGAGTTTGTCAAAACTTGACGAGTTGATTCTGATGGACATATACCCGGCCAGAGAGTTGCCTATCGAAGGAGTTTCATCGCAAATAATCCTTGATAATGTGACAATTAAAAATAAAACCCTCGTTGCAAAAGATGAGTTGATGGGTGAGTTGGTAAAAAGAGATATTGATGTACTGATAACATTTGGTGCCGGGGACATTGACAGATTTGTAAAACCTATAAGAGAGTATCTTAAAAAAAGATATAATGTTTAAAAAAATTCTCATATATACCGGTTATGTGCTAATTACAGCTGCACTGGTGGCCTATTTCTTCTGGTCATCTGTACTTACTGCTGAGGAGACAGACAAACTACATTGCACCGAGATCAAAGTTGCCGTTTTAGACAGTGCAAAAAACCGTTTTGTAAGTCCAGCCGAGATAAAGGAGCTTCTGAGAGTAGAGGGGATAACTCCGGGAGAGAGCAAGATTAAGCATATTAACCTTTATGAACTCGAGAATATAATAAATAACCGAACAGCTGTGAAAATTTCACAGGTGAGCATTAATCGGAGAGGAATTCTTAAGGTAGATATAACACAGAGGAGGCCGGTATTAAGACTTGAGACAGCCAACGGCGGTTTTTACATGGACGAGACGGCCTATATTTTCCCTCTAATGAGAAGTTTTACTTCATATGTACCTGTGGTTACCGGAAATATCCCGCTTAACATACCTGTTGGGTTTAGAGGCGAATTGAAAAACAATCAAAAATGGGCTTACAAGATACACAATCTGGGAATTTATCTTGAGAGAGAAAGTTTCTGGAACTCAATGGTAGAGCAGATTTATGTGGATGAAAAGGGTGTCCTCTCTTTCATTCCAAGAGTGGGTAGTTTTGAGGTAATCTTTGGAGAACCAGAGAATATTGAGTACAAATTCCTCAAACTGGAGGCATTTTACAATAAGGTTATTCCGGCACAGGGCTGGGATGCATATAAGAGCGTTGATTTAAGATTCGGGAATCAGCTAGTTTGCAAAAAATCAGAGAAAAAATCAGAGAAAAAAATAAATAAAAACTTAAACTTATGAATAATTATGTTGCGGCCATAGACCTGGGAACCACAAAAGTGGTTACCCTGGTAGGAGAGAAGACGGAGTCGGGTTTCAGGATTATAGCATTCCGCGAAGCACCTTCAAAGGGAGTTATGCGAGGCGAGGTGGTAAACATACAGGAGGTTCTTGACTCATTGCTTCCTACTATCGAAGAGATTAAAAAAGAGCACTCCATTGAGATCAGAGAGGTTTATGTGGGAATCGCAGGACAAAATATAAAGTGCTCGTCTGCAAGAATAAGCAGAAACAGAAGCAGGGCAGAAAACCTCATCTCTCAGGAAGAGATTGACGAGATGATCAAAGAGATGTCCAATTCCAGGGTTAATGCCGGAGAGAAGATTCTGCATGTTATTCCTCAGTCATACAATGTTGATGACCACATGGGGGTTGAAAGTGCAAAGGGCATGACCGGAACCAGAATCGAAGGTGACTATAAACTCTTTATAGGAAAAACAAACTCTGTGGAGCATAGTAAACTGGTTATCAGCCGCGCCGGATTAAAACTGAGAGAGCTCATTCTTGAGCCTGTAGCATCAGGCAGAGCTGTTCTGTCTGAAGATGAAACGGAACTTGGAGTGGCGATGGTAGATATCGGAGGCGGAACAACCGATTTGCTCATATACCACAATAATATTATCAGACACACTGCAGTGATTCCATTTGGAGGAAATTCCATTACAGAAGATCTCAGGCAAGGGTGCGGTGTTTCACTAAGAAATGCTGAGCAGATGAAAATTCAGTATGGCTCTTGCTATAGTGAATATGCCCCGGAAAATAAAACGGTAATAATCCCCGGCCTTGGAGGCAGAGAATCCAGAGAGGTCTCATTTAAAGTGATTGCAGGAATTATTGAGGCAAGAGTTGAAGAGATTATTGAGGCAATCATGTATGAAATTGAAAATTCAGGATATCAGGACAGACTGGGAGCAGGCATAGTAATTACAGGCGGAGGTTCACAGCTTACAAACCTTTGTCAGTTTGTAAAATTCAGAACAGGATACGACACCAGAATTGCCTCACCGTCAAATCATGTATGTTTTGAAACATCACATGAAATTTGCAGACCTGCAACTTCAACAGCAATAGGTCTTCTTATTCTTGGACATGAAAGCGAGCAGAATAAAGTGGAAGAGACTCCATCATGCACAACTCTGTTTCCTGAGGAGGAGATTATGTCCGAAGCAGGCTCTTCTGCCGGACGCAGAGAAAAGACAGGCTCCAAGGGAGGTACAAGAAGCGGAAGAAATTTACTTGGCTCTATTCCGGGCTTTTTCGGAAACATATTTGAAAATTCCAATGACGAAGCATAACTTTGTATTATGAAAGAGTATTTACCGGTAGACTGGGAAGCCAACAGGTCCATCATCAAGGTTATTGGTGTAGGCGGAGGTGGCGGGAACGCTGTCAATCAGATGTTCAGGCAAGGCATTAAGGATGTAGATTTTTTAATCTGCAACACTGATGTTCAGGCTCTTGCTGCCAGTCCTGTGCCAGAAAAACTTCAGCTTGGAAACGTTGCAACCCGTGGCCTTGGGGCCGGTTGTAATCCCGAACAGGGAAGAAAGGCCGCAATGGAGACAATCGACAAAATTACCGAACTTCTTAGCGGATATACAGAGATGGTCTTTATAACTGCCGGCATGGGTGGTGGCACCGGAACCGGAGCAGCCCCTGTTATTGCAAAGGTGGCAAGAGATATGGGACTCCTTACGGTTGCAGTTGTTACCCTCCCGTTTAGAGATGAGGGAAGCGAATTTCTAAAAAGGGCCATTCTTGGAATTAAAGAGCTTGAAAAAAATGTAGATAGTCTTCTGATTATTGACAATCAGAAATTATATAAAATATTTGGGGAGCTCTCAATTTTTGAGGCATTCCCTAAAGCAGACGCAGTGTTGAGTACTGCCGTGAAGGGTATTGCAGAGATAATCACACGTCCCGGTTTTATTAATGTTGACTTTGCTGATGTCAGAATGGTAATGAACAACAGCGGTATGGCACTTATGGGCGTGGGAACAGCAACAGGTGAAAACAGAGCCATACGGGCTGTCGAAGAGGCACTCTCTTCGCCGCTCCTAAATGACTTTGATTTAACATCTGCAAAAAATGTTCTTGTTAACATAACCTCCAGCAACGATCACGGTCTTACTATGGCAGAGCTGTCACAAATTATGGCTTACATAAGTGAATTTACCGGAGGGAATGCCGAGAACTTCAAACGCGGAGTAGTTTGTGATCCTTCAATCGGTGAGTCCATCAGCGTTACCATTGTAGCAACGGGATTTGACATGCACTCTCTGCCTCAGATTTCATCTTCCGGAGGTAAAATTGTCGAAAGTGTAGTTCTTGGCAATGAGATAATGCAGTCTGTATCACAGAAAAACGAAGAGCATTTGTCTCCTGTTCCGGCAGACATTATTCCGGCAGAAAGACCGCTGAAACCATCTGTGAAGCAACCTTCTTACAGTCAGGAAAGCGTTGTGAAAAAGAGTAAACCGGCACTAATCCTGGAACAGGGAGAGGATATCTCCCAATTGGAGAAACAACCCGCCTATATTCGAAAACAGATGAAACTAAAGAATCAGGAGAGCGGTTCACCAGTTTCGGATATGAGAGAGAGCAGCACATTCAGACTCGAAGAGAACGACGGAAAGCAGCAACTCTTATCGGACAATTCATATATACATCAAACACAAGACTAAGATGACCGCAAAGACCAGAGTACGATTCGCCCCAAGTCCTACGGGACCGCTTCATATTGGAGGTGTAAGGACAGCTCTGTATAATTACCTTTATGCAAAGAAGAGAGGGGGAGATTTCATTCTCAGAATTGAGGATACCGATTCACAAAGATTTGTTCCCGGAGCAGAGGAGTACATAATCGAGGCTCTTGCATGGTGCGGAATATCACCTGATGAAGGTGTTGAAAATGGCAAAATAGTTGAAAAACCATCTGATAAACACCCATTTGCGCCCTACAGACAGTCACAGAGGAAAAATATTTACAGAGATTACGCTGAGGATCTGGTAAAAAAAGGTTATGCATATTATGCATTTGATACTTCAGAAGAGCTCGACAAAGTAAGATCTCAGACAGAGGCAAACGGAGAGGTATTTACATACAACTTCCAGATAAGAGAGAAGATGAAAACCTCTCTTTCTTTGTCACCGGAAGAGATAGAGAGACTCCTGGGACAAGACAATAAATGGGTTGTGAGGTTTAAAATGCCTGTCAATCACATTATTAAAATTACAGATGAGATAAGGGGCGATATTGAAGTAAATTCATCAACTCTTGACGACAAGGTTTTATGGAAAGCAGCCGATCAGCTGCCCACATACCATTTGGCAAATGTTGTTGATGACAAACTAATGGAGATTAGCGACGTTATACGCGGAGAGGAGTGGTTACCTTCACTTCCTTTACATTTTATGCTATATGAGGCATTTGGCTGGAATGATTCCAGGCCTCGTTTTGCCCACCTTTCTCTGCTTTTGAAACCTGATGGAAAGGGAAAACTAAGCAAGAGAGATGGAGATCGTCTCGGATTCCCGGTATTTCCTCTTGAGTGGAAAAATGATGCAGGAGAGATATCAAGGGGATATAGAGAGGATGGCTACTTTCCTGAAGCATTTGTAAACCTTCTTGCTTTTTTAGGCTGGAACCCCGGAACAGAACAGGAGATATTTTCACTTGAAGAGTTAACAGAAGCCTTTACTCTTGAAAGAGTTGTCAAATCGGGAGCAAAGTTTAATCCCGAGAAGGCTAAATGGTTCAACCAGGAGTATTTAAGATTGAGAAGTTCAGAAGCACTTGCTTTAGAATTTGCGTTGGTGTTAAAAGAAAATGGAATTGAAAGAGATACTGAATACATTACGAAGGTTATAGAGTTGTTTAAAGATAGAGCAACTTTTGTGAATGATTTTTGGACTCTCTCAGACTTTATGTTTAAAACTCCTGAAAACTACGACCTTAAGGTCAAAGACAAATTCTGGAAAGAGGATACATCCAACATTCTGGATCAGATAATTGTATTATTTGAGGGATTAGAAAATTTCACAAAAGAGAGCATCGAAAACATATTACCTGCAACAATAAAGGAGAGAGGCTGGCAGATGGGCTCTGTCATGAATTGCCTTAGATTGCTTCTTGTTGGAGAATCAAAGGGTCCGGGAGTTGCAGATATTATGGCTCTTTTGGGAAAAGAGGAGAGTATTCTAAGAATCCGACGCAAGTTGTTGCTCCCATAACCAGGCACTTTTCATCACCGCATCAAGCGGTGTCTCTGCTATCCAACCCAGAATCTCATTTGCTCTGGAAGGGTCTGCCCACACCTGTTCAATATCACCCTCCCTTCTTGGAGCTATTATGTACGGAACTTTTACTCCGGTTGCCTTTTCGAATTCGTTTATCACTTCGAGAACCGAAAGGCCTCTGCCTGTTCCCAGGTTAAAGAACTCAATGTTTCCCTCCATCTTTTCAGACTCATACAGCATACGCTTTATTGCTGCAACATGTGCTTTTGCCAGGTCACATATATAAATATAATCCCTTATACATGAGCCGTCCGGTGTATTATAATCGTTGCCGAATACACTTAGGCGCTCTCTTTTTCCGATTGCAGTCTGGGTTACAAAAGGGAGCAGGTTCTGAGGTACTCCTCTTGGCAACTCTCCGATAAGAGCACTTTCATGTGCACCAATAGGATTAAAATACCTAAGAGAGATAACTTTAAGGTTAGGTTTAAATGCCCTGGCAGTATCTTCAAGAATATCTTCACACATCTGCTTTGTCATGCCGTAAGGAGATTCTGCCTTTTTTATTGGAGCATTTTCACTCACCGGAAGATTCTCTTTGTCAGGCTGGCCATAAACAGTACATGAAGATGAAAATACAACGGCGGCTTTGGAAGAAGATGTCAGAATTTGCAAAAGGTTTATCAGTGACTGTAAATTATTGCGATAATACATTAATGGCTCTTTCACGCTCTCTCCTACTGCTTTGTATGCAGCAAAATGTATCGCAGCATCTACTTCGCCTACCTGCTCCATTACTTTTGAGAAAGCACTTAAATCTGCACAGTCTGCCTTAAAAAAAGCAGGCCTCTCACCTGTTATCTTCTCAATTCTATCAATAACATCCTCCGATGAGTTTGAGAGGTTATCAACAATAACAACTTCAAAACCGGTTTTTTGAAGTTCAACTGTGGTATGAGCGCCAATATAGCCTGCTCCTCCGGTTACAAGAACCTTTAACCTCTTCATTATATAATTTTTTAATTACCAAAAAATTCAATTATTGCATCAGCAATGGTTTTCTGTATCCCGGGAGTAAGTTCTGTATGCATAGGTAACGAAATAACACTCGAAGCAAGTATTTCTGAATTTGTTAAATCTGCCCCGATTCTTGAAATTGATGAGAATGCCTTTTGATTATTTAGTGACATTGGATAGTATACCATAGATGCGATTCCTTTTGAGGCAAGAAAATCCTTAAGATCATCTCTGTTCCTCTTTTTTAGCTGAATAGTAAATTGGTGATAAACATGAGTTGAATTGGAAACCTCATCAGGCAATACTATATCTTCAACACCTCTGAGGAGTTCTTTATACAGCTGAGCAGCAGAATACCTTGATTGAGAATAACTGTCCAGCTTTTGAAGCTTGACATTTAAAACTGCAGCCTGTATTGTATCCAATCTTGAATTACAGCCAATTATATCGTGATAATATTTGACCTTCTGGCCATGGTCAGTAACCATTCTTACTCTTTCTGCCAACTTAGGATCCTGAGTCATTATTGCGCCTCCGTCACCATAACAACCCAGGTTTTTTGTAGGAAAAAATGATGTGCAGCCAATATGACCTATTGTTCCAAAGTGGCTTTTTCTACCGTCATAATGGGTGTAAACAGCCCCTAATGCCTGCGCATTATCCTCAATAACAAATAGTTTGTATCTTGATGCAATCTCCATAATTTTATCCATATCTGCACCCTGACCAAAAAGATGAACAGGAACAATCGCCCTGGTCTTCTCTGAAATTGCAGCTTCAATCTGGTCAACCCTTATGTTAAAAGAATCTTTGTCAACATCCACCAGAACAGGAACAAGTCCAAGCAACCCTACCACCTCGGCTGTAGCCGCATATGTAAATGAGGGCACTATTACCTCATCTCCGGGTTTAAGTTCAAGCGCCATCATTGCAATTTGCAAAGCGTCTGTACCGTTTGCACAACCAATTACATATTTAGAGCCCAGATACTCTGCCAGATTATGTTCAAATGACTGAACCTGGGGACCATTAATAAATGCTGCGCTATCTATTACTTTTTGAATTGACGAGTCTATTTCGCCCTTTATCTTTTTGTATTGACCCTTAAGGTCAAGCATTGGAATATTCATCTTTGATTTTGGTTTAACCATGCAAATTTATAAAATTATTGCCTCATTTAATTATATGTTATCTTTGCACTCATGAAAGCAAACATTAAAACCATAGGAATAGCTTCTGATCATGCAGGTTTTGACCTCAAAAAAACCATATCTGACTACCTGATAAACAAGGGAATTGAGGTAACCGACATGGGGACTCATTCTGCTGAAAGTATGGACTATCCTGATGTTGCCCACCCATTGGCAAACTCAGTTGAGAAGAGAGAAGTTGAAGCAGGAATAGCAATTTGTGGCTCCGGAAACGGAATAAACATGACAGTAAACAAGCATCAGGGCATCAGAGCAGCACTGTGCTGGACGCCTGAGCTTGCTAAACTGGCCAGAGAGCATAACGATGCAAATATTCTTTCCCTTCCGGCCAGGTTTATTAACCCTGAAACTGCCCTTGAGATTGTATCAATATTTATCTCTACCCCTTTCGAAGGTGGCAGGCACACCTCAAGAGTAAACAAAATCGGCTGTTTATGAATCCCTTCATAATCGGGAAATCGTTAATTGAAGGAGCTCTCTCAAAAGATCTTTCTCAATACCCTCAAGGGATTGTTGTTGTCATTGACAAACCTTACGGCTGGACTTCGGCAGATGCTGTAAGGAAGATTAAATTTATGACTCAAAGGTGGTTTGGGCTAAAAAATATAAAGGTGGGACATGCCGGAACGCTAGACCCTCTTGCGACCGGAATACTTCTTATTTGCATAGGCAAAGCCACAAAAATGGCAGATACTCTTCAGTCTCAAAAAAAAGAGTACATAGCCGAAATAACCTTCGGGGCGACTACTCCATCTTACGACCTTGAAAAAGAGATAGATGCTACCTATCCCTTTGAGCATATTACAAGAAAATCAATTGAAGATATTCTCCCGGTCATGTCGGGAGAGATTGACCAGATTCCACCGGTATTCTCTGCCAAACTTATCAACGGTAAAAGAGCCTATGAATATGCACGGGAGGGAAAAGAGACTGAGATGAAACCTTCAAGGATTTCAATTTACGGCCTTGAGATTGTATCATGGAACTCACCTGTTCTTAGAATTGCTATCTCATGCAGTAAAGGCACCTACATTCGTTCATTTGCACGTGATATTGGATTGGAACTCAACAGCGGAGCGCATCTTTCAGGTTTGGTGAGATCGGCTTCGGGAGATTTCAGAGTTGAGGATGCAATAAATATCGATAATTTGAAACTTTTTCTTGAATAATTCGTATAATAGAGTACTTGTTTAATTTTTTTTAAAACAAACTCTGTTATGAAATTATCTCAATTTAATTATCAGCTTAATCCTGAGCAGATTGCAAAATACCCTTCAAAACATCGCGACGAATCAAGACTTCTTGTTTTGAACAGAAAAACCGGTGAAATTGAACACAAGGTATTTAAAGATATTCTTGAATATTGCTCAGAAGAGGACATCTTCATTTTTAACAACACAAAGGTATTTCCAGCCAGATTATATGGGAACAAAGAGAAAACCGGAGCTGAGATTGAGGTATTTCTCTTAAGAGAGCTTAACAGAGATCAAAGACTGTGGGATGTTTTAGTAGATCCAGCAAGAAAGATAAGAATCGGCAATAAACTCTATTTCGGAGAAAATGACAATCTGGTTGCAGAGGTAATTGATAACACAACATCCAGAGGAAGAACCCTTCGTTTCCTTTTTGATGGCACTCACGACGAGTTTAAGGCAACACTGTTTAAAATGGGAGAGATGCCGGTACCTAAATGGATAAGGGCAAAAGCAGAAACTCTTGACATTGAGAGATATCAAACTATTTTTGCTGAGCACGAAGGTGCAGTTGCAGCCCCTGCAGCTGGTCTCCATTTCAGCCGGGAGCTTCTCAAAAGAATGGATATTAAAGGAGTTTGTTCTACTTTCATAACTCTCCATATGGGACTGGGTCATTTTCGCACAGTTGATGTTGAAGATCTTTCAAAGCACAAAATGGATTCCGAACAGGTGATTATCACCGAAGAGAGTGCAAACCAAATTAACAAGGCAAAAGCTAAAGGAAGAAAGGTGTTTGCTGTAGGGGCAACGGTAATGCGCGCTATAGAGACATCGGTAACTACACGCAGCGAACTTAAGCCATTCAACGGATGGACCAACAAATTTATCTTCCCTCCCTACTCTTTCTCAATAGCTGACGCATTCATAACAAACTTTCAGTTGCCTCAGTCAACAATGCTAATGACAGCAGCAGCATTCGGAGGTTTTGAGAATGTAATGAAGGCATATAATGTAGCAATAAAAGAGGGCTACAAATTTGGCACATATGGTGACGCACTTCTTATAATTTGATAATATCCCGGCAATTGACGATTTGTCACTCAGATTTATCTGATTTTAAATTTTATATTTAGAAAAAAAAGAGAGGAATACATCCTCTCTTTTTATTTTGTCTCCTTTTAAATCTATGGATAGAGACGAAAAGATTTACACCGCAGCTCTGAATTCGATATTCAGATATAACGGAGGTCCGGCAAGAGAGCTGATAGCTGTTGCCGGAAGTGCAGAGAGTGTTTTCAGAATGAATGAGAGTGAACTCAGAGGGTTGTTTGGCGGAAGAGAATACTCATTCATGAAAGAGATCCTCTGTAAAACTGTGCTTGATGAGGCAGAGAAAGAGTTAGTCTGGGCTGAAAGATCCGGGATTGAAATCTTGTTCTCAACTGACATTTCAGGGGGATATCCAAAAAGGTTACTTGAGTGCGAAGATTATCCTCTTCTTATCTATAAAAGAGGGTCATCTCCTCTTGAGGCAAGAGTTGTTATCTCGGTTGTCGGGACTAGGAGAGCTACCATTAACGGAATAAATATCTGTAAAAAAATCATAGGAGACCTGGCATCTTCCGGACTAAACCCGCTAATTGTCAGTGGACTTGCATTTGGGATAGATATAACCGCACATAAGTGTGCTCTGGAAAATAATCTCAGGACAATAGCCGTTTTGGGGAACAGCCCTGACACCGTTTATCCGGTAAGTCACGGCAAATATTCAGCCCTGATAGAGCGTAATGGAGCACTTATAACAGAGTTTCCCAGAAATAGTCTCAGCTTTAAGATCAATTTTATCCGTCGTAACAGAATAATTGCAGGCATGGCTGATGCCGTGATAATTGCAGAGTCGGGTGAGAAGGGGGGCTCTATGATTACAGCATCTCTTGCAGCATCATACGACAGAGATGTCTTTGCAATCCCGGGAAGATTTGGTGATATTCAGTCCAAAGGCTGCAATTTACTAATATCCAAAAATCTGGCTTCGTTATTTTACAGTACTGAATCATTCATTGACCAGATGGGCTGGCAGGATTTAATCTGTAAAAAGAGACCTGAACAACAGATTCTCTTCGCCTTAGAGAGCAGAGAAAAAGAAAAAATTTTAGTAGCTTTGACATCCGCTTCGGAACTTAATATTGACGAGATAAAAAGAATTACCGGCATAGCCGTTCCTCTTTTGTCATCCTCTCTTGTTGAACTGGAGCTGGAGGGTAAGGTTGCGGCTCTGCCCGGCAAAAGGTACTCAATAATTCAGTAGACCATATAAATGTTAAAATATATTGATACACACTCTCACCTCTATGACTCCGATTTTGAAATCGACATAGCTGAGGTAACAGAGAGATCTAAATGCAACGGCATATTTAAAGTTGTTATGCCCTCCGTTGATAGTACAACACATCCGGCAATGATGAATCTCGCCGGCAGCTTGCCCGGGTTTGCATTCCCGGCCATCGGATTACACCCTACATCTGTAAAAGATAATTGGCGTCAGGAGCTTGACTTTGTCATAGACTCTGCAGATAAAAACACTTATGTTGCTGTTGGGGAGATTGGTCTGGACGGCTACTGGTCTAAAGAGTTTATGAATGAGCAAATTACTGTTTTCGAAGAGCAACTCAGGCTAGCCTCTGAAAGAGATTTGCCGGTAATTATTCACTCAAGAGATGCAACTGAAGAGATTTTCAACTCTCTTGAGAGGTGTAAGGAGATGAATATCCGAGGCGTTTTTCATGCCTTCTCTGGAAGCTATGAAACAGCATGCAGAATATTTTCATACGGAAATTTTAAGTTGGGTATCGGAGGAGTAATAACTTTCAAAAACAGTAATTTACCAAAAGTTATTGAAAAGGCAGGCCTCGATAAAATTTTGCTGGAGACAGATTCCCCATGGTTATCACCTGTACCTTATAGGGGAAAGAGAAACGAGCCATCTTATATTACACTTATTGCAGAAAAGATTGCACAGATAAAAGGCTGTTCAATTGAGGAGGTTGCTCAGATTACAACCCTAAACGCCGGGCAGATGTTTAAACTCTGATGTTTTATTATCTTTATCTTTATTACACAATCTATACAATAAAATGAAGTCTAAAATATTGCTGATATACACCGGTGGGACAATCGGCATGAAGCAGGACCCCGAAAACGGAGCTCTGGTTCCATTTAACTTTGATCAGATACTCGAAGAGGTGCCTGAATTGAAAAAATTTGCATATCAGATTGATACCTTCTCTTTCCATCCCCCAATAGATTCATCCGAAATTGAGACGGGGTTCTGGCAGGAGATTGCAGTGCTCATTGGAAGTAAATATGATTCATACGACGGATTTGTGATACTGCATGGTACCGATACAATGTCCTTCTCTGCATCTGCTCTAAGTTTTATGCTTGAAAATCTGGAAAAGCCGGTTATTTTTACAGGAAGTCAGCTGCCAATAGGAATGCTCAGAACAGATGGAAAGGAGAATCTTATATCTTCTATAGAGATTGCAGCAGCAAAAGATGAACATGGCAGGGCAATGGTTCCTGAGGTGTGTATCTACTTTGAGAGTCAGCTGTACAGAGGAAACAGAACAACAAAGCATAACGCCGAAAATTTCAGAGCCTTCAGATCATCTAACTTCCCGTGTCTTGCTGAGGCAGGGGTACACATCAGGTATAATACTTCATTTATCAATTATCCAAAAACATGGGGTAATAAACTGAATGTTAACACCTCTCTTGATACAAATGTCGCTATCCTCAAAATTTTCCCGGGTATCTCACATCAGGTTGTAAGCGGAATTCTTAATTCAAAAGGGTTGAGGGCAATCATTCTGGAGACATACGGTTCGGGGAATGCCCCTACAAAGCCCTGGCTTATGGATATTCTTAGAGAAGCAATAGCCCAAGGCATCATTATATTGAATATAACACAGTGTCAGGCAGGGAGTGTAGATATGGATGCATATTCAACCGGTATACTCCTTAAGATGATGGGAGTTGTGAGCGGGTTCGACTGTACAACTGAGGCAGCGATTACCAAAATATTTTTTTTATTAGGGCACAATTTTGACAATCAAACTATTAAGGATTTTTTACAGAAAAACTTGAGAGGAGAAATTACAATCAATTAGTGTATGTTAAAAAAACTTTTTAAATTGCACGATAATTAACTCTGGTTTGGAAACAGATAACTATTTAAAATACATTGTTTAATACTTTAATCATTCAAAAATTTATGAAAAAATTTTTCATGTTTTTGGCAGTAATTGGTTTCATTGCCATCTCTGCACAGTATGCTGCTGCTCAAACTCCGGATCCTTCATCAGATCTGACAGTACAACAGGAAACTCCTATTCATCAGCAGCTTAAAACCAAATTCATCGAGGGTGGAGCCGGCTTTATGGCCACAGTGCTTTTGTGTCTTATCTTTGGTTTAGCCATTGCAATCGAAAGAATAATTTATTTGAACCTTGCAACTACAAATGCAGAAAAGCTTCTGAAGAAAATTGAAGAGGCGTATGCTACAGGAGGAGTAGAAGCAGCTAAAGAGGTTTGCCGAAACACCAGGGGTCCGGTAGCAAGTATTTTCTACCAGGGTCTTGCCAGAGCAGACGAAGGCATTGAAGTTGTTGAAAAATCAGTTGTTTCATACGGTTCTGTTCAAATGAGCCAGATGGAAAATGGTCTTTCATGGATTCAGCTCTTTATCTCTATCGCTCCGATGTTAGGTTTCCTTGGAACAGTAATTGGTATGATCGCTGCCTTTGACGCTATCGAGGCTGCAGGTGATATCTCTCCAAACATTGTTGCAGGAGGTATTAAAGTGGCTTTGATAACAACCGTTGCAGGTCTAGTTGTAGCTATTATTCTTCAAATTTTCTACAACTACCTTGTGTCTAAAATTGACGCTATCGTAGTTACAATGGAAGATGCATCTATCTCGCTAATAGACATTTTAGTAAAAGCTAAAAAATAAATTTTTATGTCAAAATTTGTTAAATATATAACATATCTACTGATTGGTTTAGCGGTGATTATTACTATTGCCTTTTTCTCCAACAAGGAAGCTATGCTTGACACGTTTCTGTTCTACGGATACATCCTGTTCGGTATAGCTGCTGTGGCGGCAATAGGAATGCCTCTTTTTAATATGTTCGATAATCCGAAATCATTTAAAAAGATACTCATCAACCTGCTAATCGTTGTAGTAGTTGTCGGAGTTGCCTACCTACTGGCTTCCGGCGATCCGCTTTCAAATGTAAACATAACTCCGGAACCTACCGCTAACACATTGAAAATTACGGACACAGGTCTTATCCTTGTCTACATTTTGTTTGGCTTGTCTGTCATCTCGATCATAGCCGGCAGTGTTGTTAATATGGTTAGAAACCGTTAATAAAAATTTAATATGGCAAGACCAGTAAAGGAAATCAATGCAGGTTCGATGGCCGACATCGCCTTCTTGCTTCTTATATTCTTTTTGATGGTAACAACAATGGATATAGAATCAGGTTTGCAACGTCGTCTTCCACCTATGCCGGATGAAAACCAAAAACAGGACGATATTCAGGTAAACAGAAGAAATATTCTTGTGGTTCGCCTGAACGATTCTGACGGACTTTTGGCCGGTGGTGAGATGATGAATGTTACCATGCTAAAAGACAAGGCTAAAGAGTTCCTGTTGAACCCGGCTAATGATGTATCTCTTCCAGAAAAAGAGGAGAAAATTATTGAAGGTTTTGGTCCTTTTCAAGTTTCCAAAGGAGTTATTTCTCTGCAAAACACACGCGGCACCAGTTATAAGGCATACATTGAGGTTCAGAACGAACTTGTGAAAGCCGTTAACGAAATTCGTGATGATTTTGCAATGGTGAATTTCGGTAAAAAGTATATTGCCCTCGACGAAGACAGACAAAGAATCGTCAGGGATGCAATTCCTCAGAATATTTCCGAAGCAGAGCCTAAGGATACAGGTAGAAAACGTTAAAACAGGTTTGTAAAATGGCAAAATTTAATAAAAAAGGTAAAAAGGATGTTCCTGCTATGAGCACGGCATCACTACCCGATATTGTATTCATGATTTTGTTCTTCTTTATGGTTTCAACCAGCATGCGTCAAACAGATCGTCTGGTTACTGTAAAGGTGCCTGAAGCTACCGAAATCGCAAAACTTGAAAGGAAGGACCTCGCTGCTTATATATATGTTGGTACACCTATTCCGAGCAGACAAGCTCAGTTTGGTACCGATGCACGTATTCAGTTGAATGACGCATTCAAAACTGTTAACGACATCAGAGACTTTATTGCAGCCGAAAGAGAGACTAAAAGCGAAGTTGACCGTCAGTTTATGACAGTATCGATAAAAGCAGACGAAAATGTTCGAATGGGTATCGTAACCGATATCAAACAAGAACTTAGAAGGACATCTGCTCTTAAGATAATGTATAATGCCCGTAAGGCAGATACACAGTTCGGCAATTAAGTTTGTACTATAATCTGGAACAGGGTGGCCCTCTTTGAACAGAAGGACACCCTTTCTTGTATATATTTGTGTAACATTTAAAAAAATCCGGGATGAAAACAAGACTACTTTCAATATTTATCTCTGTCATTGCCGTTATAACAACTATAACAGCACAAGAGAGACCTCAGTTCAGAGGAATGGGACAGATGCAGAAACCAAAATTCATATTCTACTTTATTGGTGACGGAATGGGGTTTGCCCAGGTATCTATGGCCGAAGCATATCTTGCATCTAAAAAAGGTGAGATATCAAATCACCCGCTTTCGTTTACAACCTTTCCGACTGCCGGCATGGTAACAACCTACTCAGCAAGTTCATATATAACTTGCTCATCTGCAGCTGGTACAGCATTGGCTACAGGAATCAAAACAAATAACGGAATGTTAGGAGTAGATCCCCAGGGTAATAAATTAAGAAGTATCGCTTTTGATATCCAAAAAAGTGGAATACCTGTCGGAATTGTTTCAAATGTAACAATAGACCACGCAACACCAGCTGCATTCTACGCAAACAGCACAAGTCGCAATAACTATTATGAGATAGCTGTCCAACTACCGGAAAGCGGATTTGAATTTTTTGGTGGTGGTGGTTTTGTTCAGCCTACAGGGCCGGACAAAGATCAAAAAGATATATACAAAGTGCTCGAGGATGGTGGCTACACTGTTGCAAGAGGAATTCAGGAGTATGTTTCAAAGAAGGGAGCAAAAAAGATGGCCCTTTTCCAGGAGAGAGGTAAAGAGGCAGATCTGCCATATGCTATCGATCGTACTCCAGGTGATTTAACTCTTAAACAAGTAGTGGCAGCCGCAATTGACCACCTCTATGGTACAAAGGGCTTCTTCATAATGGCCGAAGGTGGAAAAATTGATTGGTCTGCACACAGTAACGACGGTTTAACAACAATTCTTGAGGTTTTGGATTTTTCCGATGCAATTGACGTTGCTGTTCAGTTTTACAAAAAATACCCAAATGAAACTCTTATTATTGTTACCGCAGATCACGAAACAGGTGGTATGGTAGTTGGCAGAGAAAAGGGATACGAGTTAAAACTTCATGAACTTGAACCTCAGAAAAAATCTATGGCTGTTGATAAAGATAACACTCCGGCATACGCAGAGCTAAACAAAAAGGCGAATATCGGATGGGCGACTTCATCTCACTCAGGTGTTGCTGTACCTATATTCACTATGGGAGCAGGAAGTAGGCTGTTTTCCGGCAGAATGGACAACACCGATATACCTAAAAGATTAATGACAATTCTTGGATTGCAACAATAATTATGAATAAGAAAATTATCCTTCTCTCTTTTCTCTTGTTATTTGTGTTTGCATCAACGGCACAAAACCTACCGAAAAGAGAGTTCAGAGGTGCCTGGATTCACACTGTCGGCAACCAGCAGTTTAAAACCATGCATACCGACTCTGTGAAAGAGATGTTCAGGAAGACCCTTGACATCTTTGAAAGAGCGGGTGTAAATGCTGTTATTTTTCAGGTAAGACCTCAGGCTGATGCCTTCTACATCTCCGATTTGGAGCCATGGAGTCGTTTTATTGCCGGAGAACAGGGTAAAGCACCTGATCCTCTCTGGGATCCCCTTCAGTTTATGATTGAAGAGTCACACAAAAGAGGAATGGAACTTCATGCCTGGTGCAATCCATACCGTGTAACCTCAAATGATAGAGAGCAGCTTCATCCGGATCATCTCTATTTTAAAAAACCGGAAATTTTTAAACGTTATGGTTCTCAGCTCTATTTTGACCCGGGTGAGCCGGAATCTGTAGCACATACAGTAAAGGTTATTGCTGACATGGTTAGCAGGTATGATCTTGATGCCGTTCATTTTGACGACTATTTTTACCCCTACCCCATTGCATTTGAAGAATTTCATGATGATGCATCTTTCGTTAAGTATGCAGCTTCCCAGGGATTTGAATACTGGCAAAAGGGTGATTGGCGCAGAAATAATGTAACAACCCTGATTAAAGCTTTGAATGATACCATTAAATCTCTCAAACCGTGGGTAAGGTTTGGTATAAGTCCTTTTGGTATTCACAGAAATCTAAAGGATACACCTGATGGCAGCGGAAGTAATACCAACGGTCTGTCCAATTACGATCAACTCTTTGCAGATGTTCCGCTCTGGGTGAAAAATGGATGGATTGACTATAATGTACCTCAAATATATTGGAAAATTGGCCATCCTGCTGCAGATTACAAGACCTTAATTGAGTGGTGGAATAAATCAAATTATGGAGACCATCTTTACATCGGACAAAATATTAGCACCTTTACTGAGCCCGATGTTGATAATCCAAACAAAACACAATTTGAGGCTAAAATGAAGCTCGTAAGAGAACTTCCCAATGTTCACGGTAATGTTTGGTGGTCTGGATGGAGACTCAGCCAAAACCCTGATGGTTTTGCAGATTCTCTGGCATTAAAATACCAGGCTGTTCCGGCACTTATTCCTGCATATACCAGGCTCGACACAATCGGTCCCGGTGCAGTTTCAAAAATTTCATTCAAAAGGGGTAACCTTACTTGGCAAGGACCGGTTTCGGAAGATCCGATGCAGCAAGCCAGATTTTATGCAGTATATAAATTCCCTGAGGGTGTTAAAACGGATATAACTGACAGCAAGTACCTTGTAAAAATTGTCTCAAAACCTGAACTTAGTATTGAAAAAAGTGAGGGAATAAATCAGAAATACAGCATTATTGTAACCGCTATAGACAGGTGCTGGAATGAAAGCACACCATCAAAACCCCTGAAGATAAAGTACTAAAATGAAAAAAGTTCTCTCGTTCTCACTGTTTTTGATTATTGGTCTTGTTCTTTCTCAAATACTTCCGGATGTGATGGGTGATACTTTTCATTCATTCAAGGAGGTAGCAAACATTCTCCTCTATGTTACTCTTGCATATATTATGATTAATGTAGGGAGGGAGTTTGAACTTGATAAGACCAGGTGGAAATCCTATGTAGACGACTATTTTATTGCAATGGCCACTGCTGCTTTACCCTGGATATTTGTGGCTTGCTATTATGTCTTTATTCTTTTACCCGTTGAGCACAACACCAGTTGGGAAACCTGGAAGGAGAGTCTCCTTTTAAGCAGGTTTGCGGCACCTACATCTGCAGGTATTCTATTTGCAATGCTGGCTGCTATAGGTTTAAGCACCAGTTGGGTTTACAAAAAAATTCAGATACTTGCCATATTCGATGACCTGGATACTATTCTGCTTATGATTCCGTTGCAGATAATTATGATTGGTATGAGATGGCAAATGATAGCAGTAGTGTTGTCGGTTGTATTTATGATTTACCTTGGGTGGAGATATCTGGGGCGGTTTAATATCCGACAAAACTGGCAGTACATTTTGCTGTACTCTATAATTGTTGTAACCGTAACCCATTCTATTTACTTCATTACCTCTACCCTCTTTGTTGACGATGAAGGTATTCACATTGAGGTTCTGCTTCCCGCATTTGTTCTTGGAATGTTAATGAGACACGTTCACATAGACAACAAATCAGAAAGAGCTGTCACGACAGGAATATCACTGATCTTTATGCTTTTGGTTGGTATGAGCATGCCCCATTTTCTTGGGTCATCACTTCTTACCGATGCTGCAATAGACAGTGGTTCTGTTTTAGGAAATCAGCCTATGTTACCGGCCGGAACTATTGCTCTCCATGTTTTATTTGTAACTCTTCTTTCAAATCTGGGAAAACTTGTTCCACTGCTTTTCTACAGAGACAGACTGATTGAAGAGCGTCTGGCAATTTCTGTCGGGATGTTTACAAGAGGTGAAGTAGGTGCCGGCATTATCTTCATTGCTCTGGGATACAATATTGGAGGACCGGCCCTTGTAATTTCTGTTCTCACATTAGTGTTAAACTTAATTTTAACCGGTATATTTGTAGTTTGGGTTAAGAAGCTGGCAATTCGGGCAGCTTTAAAATCTGACAAACCGTTAACGATATAATTTTCAAATTTTTAATATGGAAAGCCATACAAGAGTAAAAGTTTCTGAACTTCTTAAGAGGGAGCCCGGAGCCGAAGTTTTGGCAAAGGGATGGGTTAGAACAAAAAGAGGAAATAAAAACATCAGTTTTGTTGCACTTAACGACGGGTCTACTGTCAAAAATATTCAGATAGTATTTGATATGAACTCTTTCAGTGAAGAGAGTCTTAAAGAGGTATCAACCGGCGCTTGCATTGCTGTTAAAGGAGAACTTACCGCATCGTTGGGAAGTGGTCAAAGTGTAGAGATTCAGGCAAAAGAAGTTACTGTTTTAGGCCCGGCAGACCCCGATACCTATCCATTGCAAAAGAAGGGTCACAGTATGGAGTTTCTTAGAGAGATTGGTCACCTGAGACCCAGGACAAATACCTTTGGTTGCGTTTTCAGAATAAGGCATGCAATGTCATTCGCGATTCATAAGTTTTTCAATGATAAAGGCTTTTTTAACCTTCACACACCCATAATAACAGCTTCTGATGCCGAGGGTGCTGGAGCAATGTTTCAGGTAACAACTCTTGATATGACAAATCCTCCCAAAAAAGAGGATGGAACAATTGATTACTCTCAGGATTTCTTTGGGAAATCAGCAAACCTGACTGTAAGCGGCCAGCTTGAAGGAGAACTTGGAGCACTGGCGATGGGGGAAATTTACACCTTCGGACCAACATTCCGCGCAGAGAACTCAAACACTCCAAGGCACCTTTCTGAATTTTGGATGATAGAGCCGGAGATGGCATTTTACGACATCAAAGATAACATGGATCTTGCCGAAGAATTCATTAAATATCTTGTAAAATACGCACTTGAAAACTGCATGGATGATCTTCAGTTTTTGAATGACATGTTTGACAAGGAGCTTATTGAAAGACTCAGAAGTGTTGTAAACACAGAGTTTGTACGTTTGCCATATACACAGGGGGTTGAGATACTTATGAATTCAGGTCAGAAATTTGAATACCCTGTATCATGGGGAACAGATCTTCAAAGTGAGCATGAGAGGTATCTTGTCGAAAAGCACTTTATGAAACCGGTGATCCTTACAGATTATCCAAAAGATATTAAAGCCTTTTACATGAAGCAGAATGATGATGGCAAAACCGTCAGGGCAATGGATATTCTCTTCCCGAAAATTGGTGAAATAATCGGAGGCTCTCAAAGAGAGGAGTCATTGGAAAAACTGGAAAGCAGAATTGACGAACTAAAAATGGACAGAGAGACACTTTGGTGGTATATCGAGACCCGAAAATATGGTTCGGCTCCTCACTCAGGCTTTGGGCTTGGTTTTGAAAGGTTACTACTCTTTGTTACCGGTATGGCCAACATACGGGATGTTATTCCATTTCCGAGAGCTCCCAAAAACGCTGAATTTTAAAAATCATACATATGCTCGTAATTGGTATCGCAGGGGGAACCGGGTCAGGAAAAACAACTGTAGTCAGAGAAATTGTGAATATTCTCGGAGATAAAGAGGTTGTGGTAATACCACAGGACTCATATTATAAAGACAACAGTCACCTGCCATTGGAAGAGCGGCTCGAACTGAACTTTGACCATCCTGATTCTGTTGATTTTAAACTTTTGGTGAAACATGTTAAGGAACTTAAGGCGGGAAGGCCGATTAATCAGCCTATATACTCCTACCTTACATGTTCCAGATCTGAAACGGAGACTATCCCTGTTAATCCTACACAAGTTATTATTATTGAAGGTATTTTGATCTTTACCTGCCCTGATTTAAGAAAATGTATGGACATTATGGTCTTTGTTGATGCCGATGCCGATGACAGACTTGGCAGGGTTATTACAAGAGATAACATAGAAAGGGGGAGAACTATAGAGAAGGTACTTGAGAGATATGACAAAACAGTGAAACCTATGCACCTTCAGTTTATTGAGCCAAGTAAACGCTATGCAGATATAATTATTCCCCAGGGTGGACACAATCTTGTTGCAATTGGTATCCTTCTTGCAACTATTGAAAAGTCACTTCACAAACAGTAATGTTTAAAAGAGATAACAATGCGGGTTTATATCTTACGGTAGCATTTCATTTATTGCTGCTTATTATTCTGCTTGCCTCCCGGATTACATATCTTCTAAAGGAAGAGACCTCATTTATTCTCGACTTTACCAAAGAGGAACTGATGGAGGAGATCGCCCGCAGAGAACAGCTGAAAGAGGATGTCAGTAAAGAGCTTGATGACCTGATAGCAGGCAGACCTGCTGTAAGAAATGTTGTAGTTGATGCAACTACAAGAAGGGAGGCATTGAGAGACGACCGCTTTCGCGACCCCGCTCAGGTATATAACGAAGCCCGTGTTCTGCAGGAGAAACTTAATGCAGCAAAGAGGGAAGCTGAGGCTAACATGGGAAACGACAACATTCCCGATCCGGTTAAGCAGGAGACAACCAAAACTGAAGCGTATAAAGGTCCATCTGTAATATCATATACTCTTGAAGGAAGAAAGGCAATGAGTTTGCCAATTCCGGTATATAAGTGTGTTGGTGGAGGAGATGTTAATGTTACAATTGTTGTAAACAGAAGAGGATATGTGATTGCAGCAGTAGTAAAGCCAGACCTATCGTCTCCAGATAAATGCCTTCAGGAATACGCAATAAGGGCGGCAAAATCATCCAGATTTACCGCCTCTACTACAGCTCCTGAAAGACAGACAGGAGAGATTGTTTACCGATTTATTGCCCAATAGCAGCCAGAACCATATTGTCCAGCTCAAGTAATATCGGATAAAAGGCATTGTCATCCAAAGGGGTATAACGTCCGATAAATGCTTTTATATGATTATTAATCAGCTCTTTGCTCTCTTCCCATTCTCCTTTGCGTGGAACAATCCCATTGCTCTTTGCAAAGCTTAAAAACCTCTGCTCAAAATCTATCTCTGAGAAAAACTTATTAAGCTCGCTCATGCTTTTTATTTTATTTAAAGCTTGTCTGTATTCATCGGCCATTCTGGCACTGAACCTGAAAGTCATACCCATATTTGATACTGTCACAAAGAATGGGTTTATTCCTGATGTGTCAACAGGAACAAATAGATCGGGAGTTATCCCTCCTCCTCCGTAAACAATCTTTCCTTTAGGTGTTGTGTAAACCAGAGTGTCATTTTTTCTTATGCTGTCTGCACTCATCATCTCTCCATGGCGATACCTTTCAAGGATATCTTCCCTGTAGTTTTTATCATATGGCTTTTGGATTGACCTTCCTGTGGGTGTGTAAAATCTTGCAACGGTAAGTCTTATTCCGGAATTATCTGAAAAGTAGATTGGCTCCTGTACCAGACCTTTCCCAAATGACCTTCTTCCTACAATTACGCCTCTGTCATTATCCTGAATTGCTCCTGCAAAAATTTCACTTGACGATGCTGATCCTTCATCAATTATCACCTTTAAGGAGAGATCCCGGCATTTACCAGTATTATCTGCATGAAAATCTTGCCTTGGCCGGTGGGTCCCCTTCATATAAACAATAAGCTCTCCTTTATTAAGAAACTCATTTGAAAGCAGTAGTGCCTGATCGAGATAGCCTCCGGAGTTTCCGCGAAGATCAAAAACCAATGACTTCATTCCCTCTTTTCTGAGTTTTAATATGGACTCCATAAACTCTTTGTGGCTTGTCCTTGTAAATTTTGAAAGCTTAATATAACCCAAAGTGTCGTTGATCATATATGCTACATCTACACTCTTGACAGGTATCTTATCTCTTTTAATATCAAAGGAAACAAGTTCTTTAACACCATATCGCTTTACATCAACCTTAACCATAGAACCCGATTTTCCTCTGAGCCTGCTTACAAGCGAGTCCTGGTTCATTTTTACCCCAGCTACAACCTCTCCGTTTACCTTTACAAGTCTGTCTCCTGATAAAATGCCAGCTCTCTCGGATGGGCCTCCCGGAATTACATTAATTACAACAGCTGAATCGTTGGGAACATTAAACTGAATTCCTATGCCGTCAAAATTTCCCTGTAACTGCTCATCAGCACTTTTAAGCTCTTCAGGGGCAAGATAAACTGAGTGAGGGTCAAGCTTTTCAAGTATATAAGGAATTGATTGTTCTGTTATCTCCTTATAATTTACGGTGTCAACATAATTTTTATCAACCTGCGACAATACAAGCATAAGTTTATCCCACCTATTGTTGCGGACATTAAGTTCTCTGTCAGCAAGAAAAGCAGAGAGGTATTTATAGGATACCGCACCTAGCAAAAAGATTACTATGATAAGCAACCATGGGTTTGTTTTGAATCTTTTAATAAATGAATCCATAATAGTTACTCCTCGCTTAAAAAAAGAACGTCCACTCCTGCCCTTACCAATAAATCTACTCCGTCAGTAATACGGTAGCTGTTTCTATATACAAGCCTCTTTATTCCCGCCTGTATAATGAGCTTCGAACACTCAAGACATGGTGCTGTGGTTACATACATTGTGGCTCCAAGGCTATTGTTGCTAGATTTAGCAACTTTTGTTATAGCATTAGCCTCAGCATGAAGAACATACTGTTTTGTTTTACCTTCTTCATCTTCGCATATATTTTCAAATCCTGCAGGTGTTCCGTTGTAACCATCAGAGATTATCATCTTATCCTTAACCAGCAAAGCTCCTACCTGCCTTCTTTTACAATAGGAGTTCTTTGACCAAATCTCGGCCATGTCAAGATAGCTTTTGTCAAATTGTAGTTGTTTATCTTCCATATTATATTTCAGTGGGTTGATATAAAAATCGTTTAATGCTTCTCTTTGGTGTTTTTTCAAACTCCTCAGGGAATATCTTAATGCTTTGAATCTTACAGTAGTTTGGCAACTCTTCGTTTGCGCTGTATCTGAGTTCCTCTATCTTTTTCTCCAATTGAGACTCCGTTAACCCGTCTGCCTCAGCCTGTTCAAAATCAGGATAGATTAATGCAGTAAGAGCGCCTTTGTCTTCAATAACCAAAGATTCAACAACGTATGGCAAATTATTTATAATACTTTCAATCTCCTCGGGATAGATATTCTGTCCCGATGGGCCAAGAATCATACTTTTTGAACGACCTCTTATGTACAGGTACCCATCGCTGTCTATAACCCCCATATCTCCGGTTCTGAGCCAGCCATCCTTCTGCATTACAGCATCTGTTGCGTCAGGATTCTTGTAGTATCCCAACATCACATTATCTCCTTTGCACAGAATTTCTCCGGGAATTTTCTCCGGATCAGAAGAGTCAATTTTTATCTTCATCCCCGGAGCAGCCTTGCCGCAAGAGTAAAGTCTTGTGTTATTCCATGGAGCATAAGTAATAATTGGAGCACATTCGGTCATCCCGTAACCAACTGTAAAGGGAAAGCCGATTTTAGTAAAAAAGGCCTCGGCCTCCTTATTAAAAGCAGCTCCTCCAATAATCACCTCATAAAATCTGCCTCCAAATGTTTTAACAAGCTCAGCTTTTATTTTCTTTTGGATCTTCTGATCAATAACAGGTAGCCTGAGAAGAACTCTAATTGAGGTCTTGTTTAGTATCGGTTGGAGTTTTTTCTTATAAATCTTTTCAATTATCAGAGGAACAGATACTACTATGTCTGGTTTGATCTCAGCAAAAGCATCCATAATAATTTTGGGGCTTGGAATTCGGGTCAGGAAATGGACGTGTGCACCTACAGTCATCTCAAAGAGAAACTCAAACATCATCCCGTACATATGGGCTGTAGGTAGCATCGCAACTACATTTGATGTGTTATTGAGGTGTGGCTGAACAAGTTTTGCAAAATCAACATTTGATCTGAGTGCTCTGTAAGGAATCATTACTCCTTTTGAAAACCCGGTTGTACCTGATGTGTAGTTTATCATCGATAGCTCTTCCGGAGAGTCCTCATGATATTTAATATGTTGTTGCCTGAAATTTTTTGGATATTTTTTCCCGAACATTTCATTTAAATGCTCCCTGGTATCAACAATTTTTTGATCTTTTGCAAACAACACAGAAAAATCATTCATCATGATTACCGCCTGAAGATTTGGCATCTCTGTCTCATTAAGTTGTTCCCACATTGCATCACCGGCAAACAGAATAAGAGATTCGGAGTGGTTTACAATATGATGGATATTGCCCGGTTTAAACTCATGAAGTATAGGAACTGCAACAGCTCCATATGTGAGAGCAGAGAGAAACACTACTCCCCAGTTTGCTTGATTTTTTGAGCAAAGCGCAATTTTATCACCTTTTTTAACACCACAAGTCTCATATACTATATGAAGCTTCTCAATTCTGCGTGCCACATCTTTATAATTCAATGTAATGCCTTTATAATCAGAAAGCGCAGGGTAATCCCAGTTTTCTTTGAGGCTATTTTGCAACAGCAGATTAAATGACTCTCTCATAATAAAACTGTAAAGTTTATGAAAATGTTTGAAGCTGACATAAGTGAGAATATAGTCCCTTTTTGTCAATCAGCTCTTTATGTTTTCCTCTTTCTACTATCATACCATCTTTAAGCACTACGATTTCGTCAGCATGCTGAATTGTAGATAGTCGGTGCGCAATAACTATTGAGGTTCGGTTTTTCATTAGGTTTGTTAAAGCCTCCTGAACCAATTTTTCACTTTCGGTATCCAGAGCAGATGTTGCCTCGTCCAGTATAAGAATTGGTGGATTCTTAAGAACTGCTCTTGCTATTGCCAGTCTTTGTCTCTGACCTCCGGATAGGTTTGCGCCTCTGTCTCCGATGTTGGTTTCATATCCATTTTCCAGATTAGCAATAAATTCATGAGCATTTGCAATTTTTGCAGCTCTGTATACCTCCTGAGGCTGAACATTCGTCATTCCAAAGGCAATGTTGTTAAAAACAGTATCATTAAAGAGTATTGCCTCCTGAGTAACTATTCCCATCAAAGAGATGAGATCCTTGGGTTCATATTTTCTTATATCAATACCGTCAATCATTATTGACCCCTCGGTTACATCATAAAACCTTGGTATTAAATCGGCAATTGTACTCTTGCCGGCTCCTGATGGGCCAACCAAAGCAATGGTTTTACCTCTCTCAATAATTAAGTTAATATTCTTAAGAACCGGCTCATTGGCATAGCAAAAAGAGACTTTACTGAATTCGATTGATTCTCTGAATTCTGTGATTGAAATTGCTTCCGGACTTTTCTTAATAACAGTCTCTACATCAAGAATTGCATAGAGCCTTTCACCTGAGGCCAATCCTCTTTGAAGGCTGGTTAGTGCCGAAGAAATTGCTTTAAGTGGCTCCAGAACTCTCCAGTAGAACATTATGTAAACCACAAATTCAGACCACGCCATTCCCAATTGACCATTCATCTGAAGATACCCTCCGTAGAAAAGCACAGTTGCAGCAACAGTTATACCAAGAAATTCAGATAGAGGAGATGCAAGCTCCTGCCTGTTAAACATCCTTTTACTTGTCTGCCTGTGCTGTTCGTTGCTTTTACTAAAGCCCTCATTTACATACTTTTGTGCGTTAAAGGCTTTTATTATTCTGGCACCGGAAATTGCCTCTTCAAAATGGCTTACAATACGCCCCATCATACCCTGTGTCTCGGTAGCTCCCCTTTTGAGTTTTCTGCTTAACTTACCAATAATAAGCACAGAAACAGGAAGAGCAACAAGAGTAACTGCAGTCAATTGAGGAGACATATAAAACAGCATAAACAGAAAACCAACAATTAGAATCGGGTCTCTGAAAAGGATATGAAAGCTGTTGGCAACTCCATTTTGCACCTCAGTTACATCATTCGAAATAGAGGAGAGTATATCACCTTTTCGGTTTTTACTGTAAAATCCAATATGCAGCTTGGTTATCTTGTTGAACAGCTCCTTTCTGATATTTCTCATGATGTTTGTTCTCATGCTCACCAGAATCCTCTGAGACAAATACCTCATGGCATTTGAAAGGAGAGATGTAACAATTAAAACACAGCATACATATACTAAAGCTGTCAAAGGCCCGTACTCTTTAATAAAACCGACTAGGTAGTGCTGAAAAAGGGCAATAAAATAATCGAGAGATAGAGAAAACTCAGGAAGTGTAATGGTCAGGTCTATGGAATCTGCATCAAAAAGAACCTCAAGCAGAGGAGCAATCAACGCTAAATTCGCAATACCAAAAAATACTGAAAATATTGAAATTATAAGGTATTTTGGCCAGTACTTTCCGAATGGTTTCGCAAAAACCAGCAATCTAAAAAATGTTTTCATAATTAGTTTGTCTCCTCAAAATCAATATACTCGCCAACATTTTTATCTACTACTTTTGGCTCCCTCTTCTCCTCTTCAATGATAACATCTCCATCCTTAGTTGTGGACTTATTTTGATATTGTTGTTGTCTGGCTGCAATATCGCTGAATTTTCGTCTGAGCCACCATGCAAGCAATAAGGGAACAACTCTTGACAGGGCCCAAATTATTAGTATAAAAATTAAAACAAATGTAATAAAACCTTCCATCCTACTGTTTGTATCTTTTAATATCACCCGTCTCAAGGTTAATCGAAATATTTCGGCCCTGTAGTGTTTGAACCAACACATCACTACCTGCCAATGGAATAACCGGTGAGTCGGGTTTTATCCGGTTTTTCTCTTTTATGTCAGTAACAGGGATGCCGTTAACTGAGTAAATCATCGTTCTGAGCGACGTCCTTAGAATCCAGTATTTGTTTCCTCCAAAATCCTTTAATTCAGGGAATTCTCGTATTGTTTCAGGAAGTTTAATATCACTCCATATGGGATATGGTTTGCAATTTTTATCATAAAGCCTTAATGTATTGTCTGTATGAAGTAGCATAATTGCAAAATCTCCGTCTTTTTTAAGATTATAGACCTTTGGTCCCAAAAGGATAAGCGAGTCTGTACTGATTGGATAAGGAGAGACAAACCGCCCGCTTCTGTCAAGCATAAAGACTCTGTTCCCTCCTGCAAAAAGCATTTGCAGTTTCCCATTGCGATAGTAGTCAACTTGTTGTACATAACCTCGTAACGGAACCTGAAACGGAACGGCCCAGATCCCTTTCATCTCTTTATCTGATAGCCTTAACCAGTAATTCGGCAGCTGTTCAAGAAATTCCTTTTCTCCGGTAGAAAAATTTATAAGTTCAAATGGCCCTGCAGGAATTTTTACAATAGTGTCTCTCTCCCACCCTGCAGGAGATTCCATGACTGCTTTACCCGGCTGAGGCAACTCTTTAAGAGAGTCGGCATAAAAGAAAATTTCATACGCCGGATTACCTAGTTTGTCCGGCTTTAACTGAATAGCACCAATCATTAGATTTGAAGACTTGGTTAGCCCTTTTAAATTATCATCTTTTTTGAAAAACCGGACAAGTGAATCGGGTTGTTCAGATCCATTTACTATAAGAGTCATTGCTCCCGAACTCCTATCGAGCAAATTGTATGCCTTGGTCTGAGAGATGTACTCATCAAAAGAGAATTTTTCACCTTTTTTTGCGAATACTTCTGTCAAAACCTCTTCCTGACCAATTATTATATATTCTCCTTTACGAAGAATATAGCTATTTTCCTCTTCATGGAACATCTCACCAAACAGAAGTTTCATATAGCCGCTTTCATTGAAGGGAAGAGAAAGCATCTCTTTATCTTTTGACAGCCATCTTTTTAAAAACCCCAAAAATGGCTTACCGGTACGAATAATTATTGTGTTCCGGAAAACAGATCCGTATGGGATCAAAGCTGCTCCAACCTCTTTTGCATCAAGAGAGGCAAACCATTTTGCAGCTTTCAATGCAATCTCAGGATCTGTTCTCTTGTAAAAATCACCAAACTCATTGAATCTTTTAAGATAAGATGGTATGTCATCAACTGAAATTGTAAGCAAAGAGAATGTATTATAAGGGATAACAGATGCAATATCAGATTTAACTCCTCTGCTAGCCCTGAAAACTTCGGAGTAATTGGCTGGCCCTTTACTGTTAAACACTCCTCCTCGTAAAATAACTTTATTTCCCTGAGAGTAAATCTCCAGGGCACTCCATGATGTCACCCGTGAAATAAAGTCAGAGTATTTCAGATATCTTCTGTTTGAATATGCTGAAAATAGTTTTCCGCACTGAGCGTGATTTATAAAGAGCATTGTTTCTCTGAGTTCTGTTTTGGCAAGCAGATCTGTAAGGTCTGAATTGTCAAGGATTGACGATCCTGACAGAAGGTGCCTGACAGATGATTCCAGGATCAATGGAGAGGGAGATGCAAGAAGGAAACCACCGGATGATGCATATTCGACATTATTCCATTTGTAAACAGATATTCCATTGTATTGTCTGGTTCTGGAGTTGCCATCTTTAAGCGAACCAAGAATATAGGCTAACTCTCCGGACTTAAGCTTCAAAACAAACAAAGGAGAGACTTCATCCTTTGATGAGTAGTGATAAGAGAGTGCACAACCGTGATCCCTGATATCTTTAAGCGTCTCTGCTCCTGATATCGAATATAGCTTATCAATCAGTTGATTTAGGGGGGAATTCCCAAAAATTACACTGCCAAAAAGATCATTTGCTGAATTTATGCTATTGGAAACTGTCTCAATATCTTTAAAGAGAAAAAATGCAGAGGCATCTGTTGGTATAGCCAATGCAGTATCTGAAGAGACGTCTGAACTTTTGTTGGTACTGCCCCTTCCAGGTACTAAAACCAGAAAAATGAGGGTAATCAGAATAATTGCGGCAACAGAGCTCCAGATGAGAATTTTGTATGCAGAAAGTAATTTTTTCATAAACATACAAAGCTATTAAAAATATGTTAAATCAATTGCCCATTTCAGATAGGAATTTGATTCTCACCAATCGTATCTCCTCTTCGGTATATCCCCGGCCCAGCTCATCTGCTGCCTCTTTAAGAGAATCTGTTGAAGCCTCTGTTTTAAAATATTCGTAGATATCATCAATTTTATCTTCGTCAACAGTCTGTCTTATGTAGTAGTCTATATTAAGCTTTGTGCCTGAATTTACAATCGCCTCAATCTCTGTCAAGACATCTTCCAGTTCCATCCCTTTAGACTCTGCAATATCATCAAGAGGTTGTTTCCTGTCAATTCCGGTTATTATATATACTTTATTTAATGATTTGTTTGCAATAGATTTGATAACCAGGTCAGACGGCCTCTCAATTTCATTTTCTGCAACATATTTCGCTATCAAGTCAATGAACTCTTTCCCGTACCTTTTGGCTTTACCCTCACCCACTCCCTGGCAGTTTTTGAGCTCGTCAAAAGTAATCGGGTAGTGAATTGACATGTCCTCAAGAGAGGTGTCATTAAATATTACAAACGGAGGAAGATTTATCTTTCGTGATATAGACAATCGGGTATCCTTGAGCATTTTTAACAAAGTTTCGTCTCCACCTCCACCGGTACTCTTTGCTCCTGCTGCTACCACCTCATCATCATCATCACCGCTTACAAACTCTCTGTCTTCTGACAGCATTATAGTATAGGGTAATTTAAGGTATTGTTCACCCTTTGGTGTTATTGCCAAAAGGCCATACCTCTCAATCTCCTTCTCCAGCAGATGATGTATTATACATTGCCTTATTACCGCCATCCAGAATTTTACCCCCTTTGACATACCTGTCCCAAACAATTCATGGTTGTGGTGGTTGTATGATTTTATTAAAGAGTTATTTACGCCTGCAAGAATATTGGCAACATGCTCCGATTTGAACTGTTCTTTCATGCTCAGAATCAATTCAAGAACAAGCGCTATCTCCTCTTTTCCATCAAATTGATTCTTTGGAAACAGGCAATTGTCGCAAGCGCCACATTTGCCGGTAGTGTAATCCTCTCCAAAATAATTCATCAAGACAGTTCTTCTGCAGAGATTGCTTTCGGCATAGGCAACTGTTTCTGCAAGCAACTGTTTTCCTATCTCTTGTTCGGCGATAGGTTTGCCCTGCATGAATTTTTCAAGTTTCTGAATATCTTTATAAGAATAGAAGGCAATACATTGTCCCTCGCCTCCATCCCTTCCTGAACGACCTGTCTCCTGATAATACCCTTCAAGACTCTTTGGAATATCATAGTGAATTACAAATCTAACATCAGGTTTGTCAATACCCATACCAAATGCAATTGTTGCCACAATAATATCGGCATCTTCCATCAAAAACCTATCCTGATTTGCTGCTCTTGTAACGGCATCCAATCCTGCGTGATATGGCAGTGCCTTTATTCCGTTAACATTGAGAAACTCAGCTATCTCCTCGACTTTCTTTCTGCTGAGACAATATATTATCCCTGATTTACCGTGGTTATTCCTGAGAAATTTTATGATCTCTTTGTCTATGTTCTCTTTTGGTCTTATTTCGTAGTATAGGTTGGGTCTGTTGAATGATGATTTATAAACTTTAGCATCAGACATCCCCAGATTTTTCTGGATATCACTCTGTACTTTTGGTGTTGCTGTTGCAGTCAGGGCAATTACCGGCGCTTTACCTATCTCGTTAACAAGAGGGTTAATCCGTCTGTATTCGGGACGGAAATCATGCCCCCACTCCGAAATACAGTGTGCCTCATCAATGGCATAAAACGAAATTTTTATCTGTTTTAGAAGCGCTATATTCTCCTCTTTTGTAAGTGATTCCGGTGCCACATACAGTAGTTTTGTTTTTCCGGACAAAAGATCCTCTTTTACCTCTGTTATCTGGGTCTTTGTTAAAGATGAGTTTAGAAAGTGAGCAACCCCGTCTCTTTCCAGCATAAATCCACGAATAGCATCAACCTGATTCTTCATTAAAGCTATAAGCGGAGAGATAATAATTGCAGTTCCCTCCATCAGTAACGCCGGCAACTGATAACAGAGTGACTTCCCTCCACCGGTAGGCATCAGGACAAAAGCGTCGTTCCCCTCAAGCAAATTCAATATTATCTCTTCCTGTTGCCCTTTAAATGAGCCGAATCCGAAATGTTTTTTGAGTGCCTGGTGAAGTAAATCAGAGGTGATTTGCATATATAATTGACAGAAAAAGCTGAATAAAAATTAAAAATAGTTACCTTTGTGGCTCTAAGATATCGAATTGTTTTCTCATCGCAAAATTTTTATGATTAAATCTAATGAGGACATAAAGCTAATTGCAAAAGAGGTGATTTCAAAAGAGGCCTCGGCAGTTGCAGCTTTGGAAAATTTAATTGACGACAGCTTTTCTGCTGTTATAAGCCTCATATTCAATAGTAAAGGGAGATTAGTCATAACCGGTATAGGTAAAAGTGCAATTATAGGCTGCAAAATTGTTGCCACACTTAATTCAACGGGCACTCCATCAATTTTTATGCATGCAGCCGACGCAATTCATGGTGATCTTGGGATAATTCAGCCTAACGATATTGTTATGTGCATCTCAAAAAGCGGTAGTACTCCTGAGATTAAAGTTCTGGTTCCTCTGATTAAAAAGATGGGGAACAATGTTATTGCAATGGTTTCTAATTGTGATTCATTTCTGGCGAAACATTCAGATTATATTATCAAAACCACAGTCCAGAGTGAAGCTTGCCCGAATAATCTTGTTCCCACATCAAGCACTACTACACAGCTCGTTATGGGAGACGCCATTGCCGTTGCCCTTTTAAGTGTAAGGGGTTTTACTCAGAAGGATTTCGCATTGCTTCACCCGGGAGGCTCCCTTGGAAAAAAAATGTATATGAGGGTTTGTGATTTAACTGACTCTAAAGTACGTCCTTTTGTCAGACCTAATGAAAGCATACAGAATACAATAATCAATATCTCTGCAAATCGTTTGGGAGCTACAGTGGTGTTGGATGAAGGTGGAGATCTGAGGGGAATCATTACAGACGGAGATGTCAGAAGGATGCTTGAAAGGGGAGGTTCGTTTGATAAATTGGTTGCTACAGACATCATGTCTCTGAACCCCAAAACCATAGACGCCGGAGAGTTGGCTGTAAAAGCATTTAACTTAATGGAGACAAACAAAATTACCTCTGTAATTGTTATGGAGGGGAATAAATATATTGGATTGGTACATATACACGACATTATAAGAGAGGGAATCGTATGACAGCATTTAATCCAAATGAGTTGGGAATGGCTAATGGCAACTACTTTGCTCTTCCATACAGTCTTGAAGAATCAGATATTGCTCTTATATCTGTACCCTGGGATGTTACAACATCTTATCGTCCCGGAACATCAGAAGGTCCTGCAGCAATAATCGATGCATCAATTCAGGTAGATCTTTATGATGCAAATGTACCTGAGGCCTGGAAAACTAAAATTGGGACTGTTCCTGTTGAGAAATCTATCAAAAAACAGAACAAATCACTAAGAAAAATTGCAGAAAAGGTTATTGAGCATCTTGAAAACGGAGGAGACCATACAGATGTTCAGAGCCAGTTGGATATTATAAATAAAGCTGGAGAAGATCTTAATAATTTGGTATATCAATCATCTCTCCGGCAACTTGAATCGGGGAAAATTCCAGGCATTGTCGGAGGTGACCACAGCACACCTCTTGGACAGATTAGAGCCATTGGAGAGAAGTACGAGGATTTTGGGATTCTCCATATTGATGCACATGCCGATCTGAGAATTGCTTATGAAGGATTTACATACTCTCATGCTTCGATACTCTACAATGCCTTAAACGAAGTTTCTCAAATTTCACAACTTACACAGATTGGAATTAGGGATTTTTGCGAGCAAGAGGTAGCTATCATTGATACCGACCCCAGAATAAGGTGCTTTACCGACATCGAGTTAAAGAGAAACCTGTTCGAAGGGAAGACATGGAAAAAACAGTGTGAAGAGATAATTTCAAGTTTACCTAACAATGTATATATAACCTTTGATATAGACGGTCTCTCTCCTGACCTTTGTCCCAACACCGGGACTCCTGTTCCTGGTGGATTATCATTCAGGGAGATTGACTATCTGTTGCATATGCTTGCCACATCGGGGAAAAAAATTATCGGATTTGACATGTGCGAGGTTGCACCTTCTGATGAAAATGAATGGGATGCCAATGTGGGCGCTAGAATACTCTACAAACTTTGTGTCTATTCCGACTTGAATTCAAAGAGACTTTCGGCTCAACTTTAGAAAATCCAGTATCAGAAAATGGCATTTACCTTCTCCCGACAGAGAGCCAGCCGCAGAAAAGATATTCTAAACGTCTTTGGCATATTTGTAAATAACAACTATGCAGGAGGGGTGATTCTTGTATTGAGTTCAGTATTTGCGATGATAGCTGCCAATACAGATCTGTTCGCCTCTTTTCATGATATCTGGCACATTAATGCCGACTTTGCAATAGGGTCTTTTAAACTGGAAATGTCACTACTCCATTGGGTTAACGATGCTCTAATGGCAATATTCTTCTTTGTCGTAGGTCTTGAAATTAAGCGAGAGATGATGGTTGGAGAGCTATCTTCTTTCAAACAAGCATCTTTACCAATATTTGCCGCAGCAGGTGGGATGATTTTTCCGGCTCTAATATATGTGTTTTTTAATGCCGGCACCCCAAGTGCAAACGGTTGGGGAATACCTATGGCAACTGACATTGCCTTCTCATTGGGTGTAATCTCACTGCTTGGAAGCAGAATACCTTTATCTCTGAAAATATTCCTGACTGCGTTAGCTATAGTTGACGACATTGGGGCAATCATTGTTTTGGCAATTTATTATCCAAGCCACGAAATACAATTTATTTACTTAATCTATGCCGGCTTTATACTTTTATTACTGATTTTTTTCAACAGGATGAATCTTCACAATGCGGCACTATACCTTGTTCCCGGTCTGTTTCTTTGGTACTTTGTTTACCAGTCAGGTGTTCATGCCACAATTGCCGGGGTTGCACTGGCTATGTGTATTCCATCTAAAGCTCCAATTAACGAGGTTAGATTTTTCGTCAGAAGTAAATACTATCTCGACAAATTTAAAGAGGCTAGCCACGGAGAGTTAAGTATTCTTGCCAATAAACAACAACTGAGCATAATTCACAATATGCACAGTATACTACGAAAGATAAATCCTCTAATAAACAGGTTTGAGCATACGATAAATCCCTGGGTAACTTTTTCGATAATGCCGATTTTTGCGCTGGCCAATGCCGGTGTTGTATTTGATGGTTTCCCTGAAATAAGTTCAATCCCAAATATCTCCAAAGGGGTGTTTTTTGGACTAGTTGTTGGAAAACCTATGGGGATTTTCATTGCCTCCTACCTGGTGTGCAAAATGAAAATTGCAGAGCTTCCGCCAGATTTAAAATGGTCCCAGATTTTTTCAGTTGGGATTATTGCGGGAATAGGTTTTACAATGTCAATTTTTATTGATAGCTTAGCGTTTTCAAACGAATTGATAATTAATGAGGGAAAAGCCTCAATATTAATCAGTTCGGTTGTTGCGGCATTTCTGGGAGTAATTGCTTTAAGGATTACAACAAGTAAACCTAAACCAAAAATAAGACGACTTGTAAGTTGAAACTTTAAAAAAAATAAATAAAATAAATTAATTTAATTAAAATCAGATGAAAACAATCAAATCAATCACAATCATTGCTTTGGCTTTAGTTGTTCTAGCTTCTTGCTCAGGTTCAAAAAGTGCTCAGATTCCGGGAATCACAAAAGAGTTTAGTGACTCTGTAAGTTATGCAGTAGGTGCATCAGTTGGATCTATGATTAAGCAGGCAGAATTTGGTCAGCTAAACATGAAAGAGGTTCACAAGGCAATTGACGATGTTCTTGCAGACAAAACCCTTAAGGTTGACATGAACTTAGCCAATGATATTATAACAAGATATCTTATTAAGAAACAAGAGGCTGCAAGTATTGAAAATACCGAGAAAGGCCAAAAATTCCTTGAAGAGAACAAAAGCAAAGAGGGTGTTATAACTCTTGAGAGCGGTCTTCAGTACAAAATTCTTGTTGAAGGTAACGGTGTTACTCCTTCTCCGGAAGATACAGTTGAAGTACATTACAAAGGTACTCTGATTGATGGAACCGAATTTGATTCATCACACACAAGAGGCGAAAGCGCAACATTGGTTTTGAACCAGTTTATCCCGGGTTGGGTAGAGGGTGTTCAAAAAGTAAGTGAAGGTGGAAAAATTGAGCTTTATATCCCTGCTGAACTTGCTTATGGCAGCCAGAAAATGGGTACAATCGAGCCGGGTTCTACATTAATTTTCGAAGTTGAGCTTATTAAAGTTAAAAAAGCAAATCAAAAATAATATGGCACTTGAAATTACAGGTACTCTAATTAAGAAACTCGATGTTCAGACTGGCAATAGTGCCAGAGGTGAGTGGCAAAAGCAGGAGTTTATAATAGAGACAACAGATAACTTTCCAAAAAAAGTATGTCTGAATGTATGGGGCCCAGAAAAAGTATCAGAAATATCAGGATACAGAGAGGGCGAGGTTTTGAAAATTTCATTCAATGCAGAATCCCGGGAATTCAACCAGAGATGGTACACCGATTTACGTGCATGGAAAATTGAAAGAGCCGACCAGAGTTCAAATGACATGAGTTATTCTGTGCCTGAAAGCACATCATTCCCTACTGCACCTGATACCGATAGCGATACCGGAGAGGATGATCTGCCGTTTTAAGTAAGTCCGTCAAAACAATAAAAAGAGGATACCTTTTCAGGCATCCTCTTTTTTTGTAACAATCTTATAATGTAATTATTAAAGAAATTGACCTGGAGTCTCTCTCTTAAACCAGGTAATCTGTCGCTTAGCGTATCTTCTTGTGTTTCTCTTGATTAAATCAATCGCCTCATCAAGCGTGCATTTACCTTCAATATAAGCAAACAGTTCACGGTAGCCGACAGTCTTTAATGCTGTCAGATTTCTGTATTGGAATAGTGATCTCACCTCCTCAAGCAAACCGGCTTCCATCATCGAATCTACTCTATTATTAATCCGAGTGTACAGCTCCTCTCTTGGTATCTCTAGCAGTGTCCGCTCAACAATAAAGCTTCTCTCCTTCTTTTTGAAATTTTTGTAAGAGGAAAATTTTCTACCGGTACCAATGGTTACCTCAAGGGCTCTTATAATCCTTTGAGGATTTGATATATCAATAGTTTTGTAACTCTCTCTGTCTACAATTCGTAATTCCTCCCTCAAACTTTCAATACCCTCTTGCAAATATCTATTAGATAAGCTCTCTCTCAAATCAAAGTCAGGTTGTGGAAAGTCATCAATTCCATAACAAACAGCATCTACATAAAGCCCTGAACCTCCAACCATTACGAGCTGATCATGATCTTTAAATAACTCATCAAGAAGAGATAGTGCCTCTATCTCATATTTACCTGCAGTATAGTGGCTGTGAATTGTGTGTGAATGAATGAAGTAATGCTTGACTTCAGAAAGTTGTTCTGCTGTTGGTGGTGCTGTTCCTATGATTAACTCTTTGTATATCTGCCTTGAATCGCAGGATATTACCGGCGATTTTAATTCTCTTGCAAGTTCAATGCTGTAGTCAGTCTTTCCCGATGCGGTAGGACCAACTATCAACCTTAATATCTTTTGTTTCATTTGGGGTTAATCAGGAGATATCTGAAGAGTCGCGAATATCTGCACCCGAATCAATTATTTCATCTTCTGAAACTATTTCATCTTCTGAAGTCAACAACTCTCCTGAATCAACAATAAGTTCAAAATCATCATAATTATCTGAGAATTGGTCTGGATTTTTTCCCTTTTCAGCAACAAGTCTTGGGTAAGACCTTCTTGCAAGTTCCTCCTCTTCGGATATCTTTTCGAGAGTAATTGCCTGACCTTTGAACATGTCATATACATATTCGATTCTCTCAAAACCTTCTTTGGAAAGATTTAACAGAGTTACTGAATCCATGGTTCCATCACCCAGATCAAAAAGACCAAATTCCTTCTTTACTTTGCCGTTTTTATCAAGTGCTCTGAACATAACCATCTGATCAGGAGCAAATCCAAGATCATTTTGCAAATACAGGTTAAGAGAATAGAGCGATGAAGCTGCCCTCACCTCGTACTCACGCATAAAAATCTTATTTCCGGTAATTGATGCCCTTAATCTGTAAACCATATCCTGTTAAAACTTTAGGCAAAGTTAACTATTTTTGAGAATAAATTCTAAACTATTTATTCCATCAGCATAGTCATCTATCCTTGGTAGTTGTGACTTTCCAAAAAAAGTTTTATTCTCCCCAATATTGAGATTTACAGCACATTGTATTGAACTTGTGTTATTTAGATAATACCTATTTGCCTCTTCTGTCTGTTCATATTCAAATATTGCAATAACAGACATGGGTGGCGGGGGTGCTATGTTTTTCATCAGAATAAAAAAGCCACCATCTACAAAATCCTTCCCGGACATAAGTGCGACAGCTCTCTGATACCTGTATGAATCTAAGTAATACTCATTATCTTTTATCAGGTCAAACTCGCTGAGTCTCTCTGCAAAATTATTAAGATTATAGTCTTTAGGGACAAACAGGGTGCTTACACTTCTGCATCCCATTCCAAAGTACAGAAAAATATCCTCAGACAGCTTTTTAAAATCTGCAAGGCTCTCTTCTCCTGTAATAACTGCAAACGAATACCTGCTACCACGAATTAATTTTGGAATTTCCCCATAGAATTTATCGAAATGGTTTGCAGCAGATTCACTTCCGGTGGCAATTACCATATTGACGTTGGTTGGGGGGGTGTTGCTTATTGTAACTCTGTCTCTCCAGTATCCGTTAATAGAAAAGAGTAGCTCAGTAAGAGCAACGATGAGATAGGGATCCTTTGAGGAGCTCTTAATAATGGCTTTACATCCCGATGCCAGAACCGTGAGAAAGTCGTGAAAACCTACCATAGGCAGATTCCCCGCCATAACAATTCCGACAATAACTTCTCTCTCTCTAATTGAAGAGGAGTAATTATCCAACCATGATTCCAATATATTCTTCTGAAGAAATTCGCTACTAATTGCCTCTAAAGATCTCATCTGCATATAGGGGGTGAAGAGTTGGTTTTGGGCATAAGTCTTCTCTATAGCTTTATCTAACAACGGATTACTTTTTCTTCCATTTAGACAATCTGATAATAGTTCTCCCAAAAGAGAAAAAGAGTCAATGAAAACTTGCTGATACATTTTGTAAAATTAGTAAAATTGGTCTAATTTTACCAAAAGCTTAGGTAACACGATGAGTGAAATTCCGGCCCCGGACTCTTATAAGTCAATCTCTTCGCCCTCTTCGGGTGTCTACAGAGATCTGGGAAGTAAATTTATCTCGTTGGCATATCCGGTATCCTCAGAAGAGGAGATTAAGTCAATTTTATCAGCCGTTAAAAAAGAGTACTTTGATGCAAGACACCACTGTTATGCATACAGGTTGGGGCAGAAGGGAGAGCTATGGAGAGTTAATGATGACGGGGAGCCATCCTCTTCGGCAGGCAGACCAATACTGGGGCAACTCTTATCAAATGAGTTGAGTGATATTCTGATTGTTGTAGTAAGATATTTCGGTGGTACCAAACTCGGAATCCCCGGGCTGATTAAAGCTTATAAAAGTGCTGCTGCTGATGCAATTGATAAGACAAAAATTGTTGAAAAAACGGCTACCAAAGAGCTCGTCGTAAAATTTGACTATATTAGTACAGATACTGTAATGAAGATGGTTAGAAATTCAGGAGCACATATCATAAGTCAGAATTTTGATCTTGACTGTGCACTAACAATCAGAATCGGGGTTTCGAATGCAGAGCAGTTAAAACTCTCTTTACAGGAAAACGGGTTTTCTGTTTCTGATTAGTTGGTAAAGAATATAATAAAGATATTAAACTTCAAATAAACAATAAAATATGCCTAAACATCTGATATCAATCCACGATTTCTCCTGTGATGATATTCTTAAAACTTTAGAAATGGCCAGGGGTTTCGAGAATAATCCTTACCAACCATTTCTTAAAGGAAAAATTGTGGCCAGTATCTTCTTTGAGCCCTCAACAAGAACGCGTTTAAGCTTTGAAACAGCTGCCAACAGACTTGGGGCCAGAATAATCGGCTTCTCTGATGTTGACAGTACAAGCATCACAAAAGGCGAGTCTCTGAAAGATACCATAAAGATGGTATCAAATTACTCCGACCTCATTATAATGAGGCATCCGCTTGAAGGCAGCGCCAGATATGCATCAGAAATTTCATCGGTACCTGTTATTAATGCCGGAGACGGAGCTAACCAACACCCTACTCAAACATTACTTGACTTGTATTCAATTCTTAAAACTCAGGGTAAACTTGATGGACTCAGGATTAACCTTGTGGGAGATCTGAAATATGGGAGGACGGTTCACTCTCTTATGCAGGCAATGTCATTTTTCAATCCCTCATTTGTTTTCACCTCTCCAGAAGAGCTAAAAATGCCTCAGGAGTACAAAGATTATCTTATCGCTAAAGGTATTCCTTACACAGAAACCAAAAATCTTAATGAAGGTTTAAATGATGCAGATATAATATACATGACAAGAGTTCAAAAGGAGCGTTTTACTGACCCTATAGAATACGAAAGAGTCAAGAACATCTACAGCCTTAACCTATCTATGATATCCAATTGTAAACCAAATATGAAGATTCTCCACCCACTCCCCCGGGTTAACGAAATATCACTTGATGTTGACAACAGCAGCCATGCATACTATTTTGAACAGGCAGAAAACGGAGTTTATACCAGGATGGCAATTATATCAAAGCTCCTAGAAATTGACAATTTAACTAAATAAGCCCTATGGAAAAACAACTTAAGGTAAGCGCCATTAAAGACGGCACAGTACTGGATCATATACCTTCCGATCAGCTATTTAAAGTTATCGATATCCTCGGGCTCCAGAAGAGCAGCAATCAGATAACCTTTGGGTTTAATCTGGATAGTAAACTTTTAGGGAAAAAGGCAATTATTAAGATCGCTGACACCTACTTTGAAGCTGATGATATTAACAGAATAGCACTCATTGCTCCTCAGACAAAAATTAACATAATTCATGATTTTGAAGTCGTTGAAAAGAGAGTCATATCTGTTCCATCAACAATAAAAGGGATTGTTAAATGTATGAATCCTATGTGTATTACCAACCATCAGGCGGTTGAGACGCTTTTTGCAACCATCCTTGACAGTCCTGATATTAAGCTTCATTGTCACTACTGCGAAAAAATCACTGATAGAGACAACTTAAAGATTATAAGTAATTCGTAGCAAAATTCTAATAATTGAGCCATAATTGAGGCAATATGATATGGATTTAATATTTTTTGTTACCTTTGGCCTCATAATACCATTTAATCAAATTATACGATCATGAAAATCGCTCACAACTTTAACGCCGGACCATGCGTCCTTCCAAAAGCAGCTCTTGAGGCTGCAATAGAAGCTCTTAAAGATTTTAAAGGAACCGGGATGTCAGTCATAGAGATGTCTCACCGTTCAAAAGAGTGGGAAGCTGTAATGGCAGAATGTCGTTCACTTTGGAAGGAGATTCTAAATATTCCGGATGGGTATCAGGTACTCTTCCTGGGAGGTGGTGCAAGTATGCAATTTTTGTATGTTGCAATGAATTTGCTTGAAAAGAAAGCGGGTTATCTTGAGACGGGAGTATGGGCGAAGAAAGCACTCAAAGAGGCTAAAGGGCTAGGTGAGGCAATTACAATTGCATCATCTGCAGATAAAAATTTCTCATACATACCTAAGGGATATGAGATTCCTGCCGATCTTGATTATTTCCATATTACTACCAACAATACTATTTATGGAACTGAAATCCACACAGATATGGATTGTCCTGTAAATCTTATTGCTGACATGTCATCAGACATTATGAGCCGTCCCGTTGATGTAAGCAAATATGCACTAATATACGGAGGTGCTCAGAAAAATGTTGGTCCTGCAGGAGTAACATTTGTGATTGTTAAAGAGGATATACTTGGTAAGGTAAGCAGATATCTACCTACAATGCTGGATTACAGGACCCACATTAAAGAGGAGTCAATGTTCAATACTCCACCGGTGTTTTCAATTTTTGTAATGAACGAAACTCTTAAATGGGTTAAGTCAAAAGGTGGTCTTGATGCTGTATATAAAATGAATCTCGAAAAAGCGGGTTTACTTTACGATGAGATTGACAGAAATAAAATGTTTATGGGAACTGCTGCCAAAGAGGACAGGTCACTTATGAACATCTGTTTTGTAATGACAGAAGAGTATAAAGATAAAGAAGAGGCCTTTATGTCGTTTGCAAAAGAGAGAGGAATGGTAGGTATTAAAGGACACCGCTCTGTAGGAGGTTTCCGCGCATCTTGCTACAATGCTTGCCCTGTTGAGAGCATTCAGGCACTTGTTTCCTGCATGCAGGAATTTGAAAAACTGAATGGTTAATTTTAAATAATTAAAACTTAAGGTAATGAAAGTACTAGTTGCAACAGAAAAACCTTTTGCAAAAGCTGCTGTCCAGGGCATACGCTCGATTATTGAGAACGCTGGGCATACTCTGCTTTTGCTTGAGAAATATACGACTTCAGAAGAGTTGTACGAAGCCGTAAAAGATGCCGATGCAATGATTGTAAGATCTGATAAAGTTTCAAAAGAGGTTGTAGATGCATCCGAAAAACTTAAAATTGTTGTACGAGCCGGAGCAGGTTATGATAATTTAGACCTTACAGCATGCACCGAGAAGGGAGTGGTTGCCATGAATACTCCCGGACAGAATTCCAATGCTGTTGCGGAGTTGGCTATTGGCATGATGATATATGTTTCAAGAAACTGTTTTACTCCCGGCACTGGTAGTGAACTGAAAGACAAAACTATCGGGATACATGCCTATGGTAATGTTGGCAGGCTGGTTGCCAAACTAGCCAAAGGATTTGATATGAATGTAATTGCCTTTGATCCTTTTGTAGATATTGAAAAGGTAAAAAAAGACGGTGTAACACCCGTTGGTTCAATTGAAGAGTTGTATGAAAAATCTGACTTTTTATCATTGCATATTCCGGCCAACGCTCAAACAAAAGGTTCTGTAGGATATGACCTTATAAACCGTCTGCCAAAAGGAGGCTGCCTGGTAAACACTGCCAGAAAAGAGGTAATTAACGAAGCGGAATTGCTTAAAGCTCTTGAGGAGAGATGTGATATTAAGTATGTTACAGATATAGCAGCCGACAATCAGCAAATTCTTAACGAAAAATTTGGCAATAGAGTGTTTGCTTCACCGAAGAAAATGGGAGCCGAAACTGCAGAGGCAAATATCAACGCCGGTCTTGCTGCAGCAAATCAGATTATCAAGTTCTTTGAAACAGGAGACAAAACATTTCAGGTAAATAAATAATTCACAAAATTAAGATAGAGAATAACAATGGTTAAAGTAAAACCCTTTGCCGCAATAAGGCCTCCAAAAGAGATTGTAAGTGATGTTGCATCACGCCCTTACGATGTTCTTAACTCAGTTGAGGCAAAAGCTGAGGCAACCGAAAAATCGCTTCTTCACATTATTAAGCCCGAAATTGATTTTGATCCGATTATTGACGAGCATACAACTGAGGCATATAACAAAGCTGTAGAAAACTTTAAGCTCTGGCAACAAAGAGGCTGGCTTATCCAGGACAAAAAGGAGTGCTATTATATTTACGCACAAACTATGGAAGGCAGAACTCAGTACGGTCTTGTTCTAGGAGCTAATGTTCAGGATTACCTTACCGGTAAAATTAAAAAGCACGAACTTACAAGAAAGGATAAAGAGGAGGACAGAATGATTCATGTCCGTATTCAGAATGCCAATGTAGAACCTGTGTTTTTTGCCTACCCTGACAATAACGAGATTAACGAAATAGTTTTAAACATAGTTAAGTCAAAATCCCCTGAATACGATTTTGTTGCAGAGGATGGTTTTGGACACCATTTCTGGATTATTGATGAAGATTCTGTTATTAAGAGAATTACTCAGATTTTTGCTACAGTTCCCGCCTTTTATGTTGCTGACGGACACCACAGAACTGCAGCAGCTGCTTTGGTTGGTGAAGAAAAGCGCAAAGCCAATCCTAATCATACAGGAGAAGAGGAGTATAACTATTTTCTTGCGGTAGTATTCCCTGAAAGTCACCTGAAGATAATTGATTACAACAGAGTTGTAAAGGATCTGAATGGAATGACACCGGATGAATTTGTTGGCAAACTGGGAAAATACTTTGTTGTAGAGAACATGGGTAGAGAGATCTACAGACCTAAATCTCTGCACAACTTCTCAATGTATTTGAATAATCACTGGTATTCACTAACTGCAAAAGAGGGCACCTACAACGATAACGATCCAATCGGAGTTTTGGATGTAACTGTTCTCTCTTCTCTGGTTCTGGACAATCTTTTAGACATTAAAGACTTAAGAACTTCTAAGAGAGTTGATTTTATCGGCGGTATAAGAGGACTGGGAGAACTTAAGAAAAGGGTTGATTCAGGTGAAATGGCTGCAGCATTTGCACTCTACCCTGTTTCAATGAAGCAACTGATTGACATAGCTGACACCGGCAACATAATGCCTCCCAAAACAACATGGTTCGAACCAAAACTAAGGAGTGGAGTCGCAATTCACAAACTTGACTAAATAATTAACTGTCTTAATAATCTTTAAAAAAAGGTGTCATTTTTGACACCTTTTTTTTACCTTCGGGTAATTATTTTTACTCTGTAACAAAATGGAAAACAGGCAACAATCAGAACATGATTCATCTCCTGAACGGATAATTTGGAATCACAAGTACTCAGTAGGTAAAGAGTTCATTGATGATGATCATAAATCACTTTTTAAAATATACAACCAAATGATTGATTATCTTGAAAATGGCCCCAATAAAGAGGGGTTTGCTGAGTTACTTTCAAGAATGACCGATTACAGTCTTCACCACTTTTCTAAAGAGGAGGAGTATATGCAAAGTATTAAATATCCAAATTTTGAAGCACACAGAGTGCAGCACAAAAACTATATAAAAAAAACAGCCTTTTACAACAGTAGTTTTATGTCTGCCATTCCACCTGATTTGAAGGAAGTAGTTCTTTTTTTGCAAGATTGGTGGAAAGAGCATATCCTTTATAATGATATGAATTATGAGAGATATCGCAGAGACATCATTTTGTCTGAGATAAGGGAAAGAATCAAATCTGTATCTAGTGATCAAGGGAGAATTAGTGGAGAGCGGTTTTTCAAAGAGAGCGTCAAAATATATGGTGCAAAGAGTGCAGATATATCTGTAATTTCCCGGGAGACTTACAAGAGTCTTGAAGATAAGGATAAAGCCGCTGTTTTTGCATTATGTGAAGATCTTCTCAAGAACCAATATTTAGAAGAGAGCTTTATAGCTTGTGACTGGGCCTACCGTTCAAAAAAATATTTCGAAAAAAATGATTTTGAGCTTTTCGAGTATTGGATTAACAGCTATATAAACAACTGGGCAACTTGTGATACATTTTGCAACCATACAATGGGAGATTTTATTGATATGTGGCCTGAGTATCTGATCAACCTTAAGAGCTGGACATCCAGTCCCAACAGGTGGGAAAGAAGAGCTGCTGCTGTTTCGCTTATAGTGCCTGCTCGTGAGGGCAGATATAAAAAAGAGATATTTGAGATAGCTCAGCTATTGCTGAATGATAAAGACGATATGGTTCAAAAAGGTTATGGATGGATGCTTAAAGCATGTTCAAAACCATTTCCGGAAGAGGTTTTTCGCTTTGTGATGGAGAGAAAAAATATAATGCCCCGCACATCTCTTAGATATGCAATTGAAAAGTTGCCTGAAGAGATGAAAAAAGAGGCTATGAAAAAATAGGAAAAGAATATGTTAATTGACCTGACTCATAAAATATCGGGAGAGATGCCGTACTATCCCGGGACACCAAAACCTTCTGCCAAAAAATTCTGTACAATAGAACAAGAGGGCTACACTGAACTGGAGCTGAGAATAACCACTCATACCGGAACACACATCGATGCTCCTGCTCACATCATTCCCTACGGAGAGACTCTTGATCAGAAAAATATTGATGATTTCACAGGCGTTGCAGTTGTTTTTGATTGCTCAGACTCTAAAAATCTGAATGGCAGACATATCTCTCATAAAACCCTAAAAGAATTTCTGGATCAACACAAGGGAATTGATTTTTTGGTTTTAAAGACCGGCTGGCAATACAAATGGGGCAACCCAGAATATTTTGAGGGGTTTCCTGTATTAACCGAAGAGGATGCTGATCTGGTTATTGCGAGAAATATCAGGTGTGTCTGTCTGGATGCAATTTCAGCCGATAAGGTTGAAGATGCTCATTTACCGGTGCATAAAAAGCTATTGGGAAACGGGGTTATGATTGCCGAGAACCTTACAAATCTTGATAAGTTACCAAATGGAAAATTCGAGCTGTTTCTTATTCCATTACTTATAAATAAGGCCGATGGTTCTCCCCTGAGAGCTTTCGCACAAGTTTAGTTTTACCTGTTTTTAAAAGAATTGACTCTTGTATGTGGAGGCCTTTGAGTAAGAAAGGTGTTGTTAATAAAGATTAGCACCATAATCATTGAACTGAATCCAATGGCCACCAGTATAAGGTAAATCGCCACATTTGCACCATATTGAGAGGTATCAAAAAAAGGATAGAGATAATCTCTCCTAACCAATGCCTGAAACAACCCCCACACCATAAACAAGAGAGGGTATGCTAGCCATTTGAAAATTTCATTGTATGAATATCTTCTCTTTTCTCCAATAATCCAAAATGCAAACATTAGAGGGGGGGTAATGTAATGTAGCACTATTGAGGAGAATCTCTTTAGTCCTTCTGAATCATAAATCGGTTCAAGTATAATCAGATATACTATCCCGGTAAGCATTATATAAGCTGTTAAGGGGCCAAGTGTATAATTAAACCACTCTTTTTGAGATATCCTCATAGAAAAGAGTGATATTGCAGAGAAAATTAAAACAAGAGCATTAGACTGCAAAGTAAAATACTTAAATGTTCTAAGTCCGTAAAACAGTGTTCCTCCTTCTGAATTATTGTAAACATCGGTTGAAATTCCCAAAATTGCAGTAACCAGAATTGCCCATAACAGTAATTGCTTTACCCGATCTTTTTTCATAAATATTAATTCTACTCTCCGGTTTTAAAGATAATAATTTTTATCAGCGGTATTGCCACTGGTATAATAAATGAGGTAAAGAGACCCATTAGCGCAATGGCAAGACCTCCTGCAGCTCCCTGTAAAATACCCGATTCAAGTGCTTTGGCTGTGCCTATTCCATGTGATGCCGCTCCAAGTGAGAGCCCATAGCTGAGGGGAGTTTTAACTCCCGCCTTTTTTAAAATCCACGGGCCGGTTATTGCCCCGAATATTCCACTTAAAATAACAATAACGGCAGTAAAGTATACAACGCCACCGTACTGTTCACTTATGACAATTGCTATGGGCGTTGTAACAGATTTTGGTAAAATGGTTGTTATTAACTCCATATCGGCACCCATAGGAATTGCAACTGCTGCCACACAAATTACTGCTGTTAAGCTACCTGCAAAAGTTGCCAGGATAATGGCCAATCCCCTTTTTTTTATAAACTCATAATTTTTATGCAGCAGAAACCCAAATGCAACGACTGACAGATTTAACAAGTATTTAATAACTCTTGTGTTCTCTTCATATATCTTAAGGTCAATGTTTGTCAGGAAGAAGAAGAGAATAACAAGCAGTGTTGCTACAACAACTGAGTGTAGCCAAACAAAGCCTGTTTTCTTGTATATGAATCTGCCTGCCAAATAGGCTGACAAAGTCAATATAATAAAAAGTAATTCAAGTATTATTGCGTTTTTCATCTCTCTTCTCAAATTTATCTGTAATCAACCCTACTACCAGTAATACAAAAACAGAACTCACAACCGATGAGATTATGACCACCAAAGCATCTTGTTTTATAACGATGAAAGGAATAAGAGCAACCCCTGCTGTAGCAGGAATAAAGAAGAAAACCAGATTATCCAGAAGAAAATCGGAGGCTTTGTCAAGCCAATTTGCTTTGTAGACTTTTGTTTGCAGCAACACAAACAAAACAAGCATTCCCATAACTGCAGCAGAAACAAAACCTCTGACAAGCATACTTAAGAGCTCTCCGGCATAATAGCAAATGACTATTAATGCAAGTCCTCTGATAAAACCTAATATTTTTGTCATTTTAGAATTATTCCTTCATCCATTCAAAAGTTGCATAATGATCTCCATTCATACCAAGATTGGTATAGACTGCCTGTGCCCTGGTATTTCTCCTGTCAACATATAATCTAATCCCACCAATACTGTCTGAATTGGCAACAATCACCCGAACATGCTCGTATAACATTTTATAAACTCCCATTTTTCGGCATTCTGGAAGAATATACACAGACTGAATCCACCAAACCCATCTATTCCTCCAGTCACTCCATTCTGTAGTTATCATTAGCATTCCAACAGGTTTACCCTCCCCTTCAGCGATAAAATATCTTGCCTTGGATGGATCCTCCAGGACTGCCTTTACGCCTTTTGACAATGTATTTTGCTCAAGAATCAGCTCCTCTGTCTCTAAAGCCATCGCCATTTGAAAATCTACAATATGCGAATGGTCACTTAAAACTGCATCTCTTATTAATATTTCCATATTTGATATTATTTCATTTGTTTAAGATAGGGTTTTGGATTAGAGGTTTTGGTAAGCCAGAGGGTTATATTTAAAGCCAGTTTGGTGTCTTCCTCTACACCTGACCAATCCCAATCAGGATTATAATTGTCTGCCGGTCTGTGATATACATTATTTATAAAATAATTCCATGTTTCCAGTGCCCACTCTTTGCCATGCTCTCTGCTATCATAGCAGCCATAGGCCCATATTGATGGTACCCCTGCCTTGAAAAACGGGAAGTGATCGCTTCTGAAGAAAAGACCTGTATGTGAGTTGGGGTCGGGTAACAGGTATCTGTCCTGCTTTGCTGCAAGAACTCCGTAAACAGAATCGAGAGATGAGTATCCAAAACCAATCATTGTAACATCTTTCATCTTCCCTCTTGGAACCATCATATCATTATTAAGACATGCAATGGTCTTACCCATAGGGATAACAGGAAATCTGGTGTAATATTCGCTCCCTGTAAGTCCCTGCTCTTCAGCTGTGGGAAAGAGTAGAATTATCGATCTCTCCGGCTTTGATCTGAGTGATGCAGCAACCCTTCCTATTTCAAATGCCCACGCCATTGTTGTTCCGTTATCAACGGCTCCGTGGTAAATTGAATCTCCGTTTTGCTTCTCCCCTATTCCAAAATGATCCCAGTGAGCAGTTATAACGACTGCCTCATCGGGATTAACTGAACCCTTTAATATTCCGGCCACATTTGTTGAGGTGTTTCTCTCAATTTTATTGGTAATTGTTGCAGAGAATGTAGCATCTATTTCAAATGGCTTAAATTCTGGCTTTACAGCCTGCTCTCTGAGTGAGTCAATATTATATCCTAATTCTCCAAATATCATTCTTGCACTTTCATCTGTAAGCCAACCTGTTACCTTGCATTTAGGTTCATTCTTTTCATCGTCAATAAATAGTCTTGAAGAGATAGAGCTGTTTCTTGGCACGTTAAATTCATAACCGGCACCTATGGGATCGTGAATTATGAGTATTGCTGATGCTCCCTGCCTTGCCGCCTCATCGTATTTGTATGTCCAACGACCATAATAGGTCATCTCCCTTCCTCGGAAAAATGAAGGATCTTCAGAGTATAGTCCCGGATCATTTACAAAGACAACTACAGTCTTTCCTTCCATGTCAATACCCTTATAATCATCCCATTCATAGTCAGGAGCTTTTATTCCAAACCCTGCAAAGACCAGTTTTGATTTTTTAAGTTCAATCAACTCTTGCGGAATTGGTGAACTAATTGCAATCTGATCGGGCGCATTTAATTGCAGGCTTTTACCCTTTATATTAAAGGTTACGGGATTACTTACTGTTGAAGTTGTCTCATACATTGGTACATTTTGAAAATAGCTGCCGTTAAATGGAGGTTCGAATCCAATTTTTTCAAGCTCTCCGGCAATAAAATCTATTGTTAGTTTTTCACCTTCTGTAAATGGCTGTCTGCCCATGAAAGCATCTGATGAGAGTGTCTCTGTTATTCTCTTCATATTGTTAACATCAACCATATTCTCTGGTACCTCATTCTCTGAACATGAGAAGAGAAAAATCAGAAGTATTGCTGTAATCAAATTTTTCATATGACTCTGTATTAAAAAAAATGTCCCTTTTCAGGGACAAATTTAGAATATTATAAGCAGTTCCAGTGTTATTTTATTGGAATCCATCTCTTCATACCTGTTGAATTCACTAATTGGTGTTTTAACTATGTATGATTCATAGTCTAATCTGATTAATGAACCAAACGGCTTATCTGTCAGGCCGAATGACAATCCGAAAGTTAGCCTGTTTGCATCAAATTTATTATTTTTTAGATTCTCTCCAATGGCGTCCCATCTGACAACCGGGGTAATATCTTTAATCAGAAGATCTCCTTTTAGAGGGAATGAGTACCCTCCCTGTATGTAGAGAGAGAATCTGTCGACATCATTATATTTGTTATGGCGATTCATAACCTCAGCCTCAATTTTATACCTCTCTTGTGCGTATCTTAGATCTGCTCCCCATATAACATAATCTTCAACTGCCGTTTTGGGATATCTGTATATCTTACCGGTTGCTCTGAGCCCTTCCATATCGCCAAATGAAACCCTTGTTGTATATGAGGGCCTGTTTGTCCATACCGGATTATTAATAGTGTTCCCGTTAAATACTCCCATTTCTAACATTAAAGGAAATTTCATGTTTCTGAATTTGTAGTTTGCCATTATCCCAATATCACGGCTTCCGGCAAAATATTTACCAATAAATGCTCTGTTTGCAAAGAGCATTGTTGAGGGAGTTGTTATATATGAATTGAATACAGGTACACTGGTTTGTCCGAATGTAATTGAAAGGTCTTTTGTCAGCTCAATATTGGCTGACATGTCAAGAACTTCAAAATGGCCTTCACTGCTTAGCTCTACCTGAACTCTGTATGTTATGGGACTGGTAATATGCCCAGAGAGGCCCATTCTGGAATTTCTTACCGAAAACCTTGACATCTTAGTATCAAATGCATATTCATATTTAGTCTTAATGCTTGCATCAAAATTTGGCAGATATTCTCTGTTTTTTAATTGAGAATAACTTTGAATTGAATATAGCAGAGTAAACAAAAAAACCGACACTATACGTATTATGCGTAATGATTTAACGGGCATAAGCTAAGACTATATAAAATGATTAAATTTAAACGGCAAATCTAACCATTTTTTCCTTTTTAAACCACTTGTAAAAATCACTTAATCACATCTTAGAGCAATAGTTTATTAAATATTAAAGAAAGTTTGCTTAACAAATAAGCATGTCGTAAGTTTGCGTCATTAGAATATTTGTGTAATAAAAGGATAATAGCATTACAAGAATTAAAATTATAATATGAAAACAACAGAAAAACCAACTTCACAGGAGTTCCATATTAATGGTGTTAAACATATTAACCCTCAGGATGCATTAGATAGTTTGAAAAATAATGAAGCCGTACTTATTGACGTCAGGGAGTCTAATGAAGTTGATATTGAATGTATCCCTCTGGATAATGTTATATATCATCCAATGTCTACCATTATGGATCACTTATCATCTATTTCAAAAGATCAAAACATAATACTTATGTGTCCCGGTGGAGTCAGGAGTACCAAGGTTGCAAACCTTCTTAATATTCAGGGGTACCCAAATGTTGCTAACCTTGATGGTGGGTTTAAATTATGGAAATCTATGGGATTACCTTTTGAAAGCATTCTGCCTTCAGAAGATGGTTGCAGTGGTGGATGCGGCTCTTGCAGTTCCAGCTCATCTTGTTGCTAAACACATTTAATTTTGTAGATGGCGGCTAGCTATTCTCCCACTTGGTATAGATAGGTTGTATCGATTCTGCTATTATTAGTAGTATGCGTTTGTTTGAAGTAAGTATTAACTGTTAAGTTTTTTGTGACTGTTGCTCATGTTATCTTCATACAATTAATGTTCTCTTTATCAACCCCGGAAAACCATTCCTACCTGCGGCGGGCAATAAAAAAGCCCGATGATTTCTCATCGGGCTTGTAAAAGATGGCGGCTAGCTATTCTCCCACTTGGTATAGCAGTACCTCTTTTGCTTGAAAATGGCTTTTTTCGGCGTCGGCAGTCGTCTGATGTCGCTCATGTGGCTCTGCCACACTGCACTAATCAGTCTCGTTTATCCTTGAAAAATTTCCATTTTGAAGCAAAAACATTATGTCAATAGCCGATGGTACTGCTATAGATAACCTTTTTACACATGAGTGTTTAAAATAAAAAAGCCCGATGATTTCTCATCGGGCTTGTAAAAGATGGCGGCTACCTACTCTCCCA